>Ga0214164_1000042_pt1 | contig 87334 bp, 89 predicted proteins | sample TroBogepilimnion_13_FD_153003 | JGI IMG/M metagenome (GOLD analysis project Ga0214164, IMG submission 153003) | Freshwater microbial communities from Trout Bog Lake, WI - Practice 03JUN2009 epilimnion v4 | ecosystem: Environmental > Aquatic > Freshwater > Lake > Epilimnion/Euphotic zone ... | reverse complement strand
ATATATGCAGATTTATGGTAGCTTCATAACAACAGAGCATGCTGGTTCGGGGACCTGGTCTCGAACCAAGACTATGGGCTTCAAAGGCCCTCGTTCTACCATTAAACTATCCCCGAATCGTTGTGGAAAAATGGCTGGGGAGGATGGATTCAAACCACCGACATCAGGTTCCAGAGACCTGCGTTCTATCGCTGAACTACTCCCCAATATGGCGGAGGTACAAGGCTTGGAACCATCAACCTTGCTCGCATACCTCCGAATATCTAAATGTCACTGTCTTTCTGCAGTTTGTCTAGCCAGTCTCTGAGCTGCCGCAGCTTTGATCTCACGCTTTCTCTCAGCAGTGGCGCGAGTCCACTCTAGGATCTCTGGCATGGTGCGACCACAATCTGCACAGCGTCCCTGTACCTGATGGCAACGCTTGCCCTGGCAGGGATTGCTGACCCAGTTGCTCATAGATAGGTCACGTTGATCTTTGGTCTCTCAAGTGTGCCAAAATCCAGCTTGTCTAGGATTGGATGCACGTTGTATTTGAGATTGGGATTGGCATAGCCTGTGCAGAATATCAGCTGGCTCACGTGACCTTTCTGGTCGGCTTGGAAACCCAGCAGCTCTGCGATGGCCTCGTGATTGTGGCAGGTACACATGGCAGTGGCCATGCCTCGGTCTCTGCAGTAAGCTATCATGGCACCAGCAGCAATGCCAATTGCTGTGAACATGTCCTGTGCCACCATCTTTTCAAAGATGTCGCTGTTCTCACCATACAGAGCAGCATAGCCGCTGCGATGATCAACTTCTGGTACGTTAACTGGTTTCTTGACAAACACTATCAACAGCGGGGCCAGCACCTGTGGATTTATCTGCCACACTTCCTCCAGTTGCTCTGGTGATTCAACACCTGCGGGATAGGTGCTGGGATCAGGATAGGCTCTGGTCAGCATGTCCAACTCGTGGCTGTCATCTGGCGTATATGCACCTCGCGAAGTCAGCTGCACCAGTTGATCGATCACCGCACGGTCTCTGATCACCACTAGATCGAAATAATCATTGTTCTGCTTGATGGGCATCTGCGTGGCTATGTTGATGAGATTGGTCACGTCTTCGTCGGTGACAGGCTTGCTGTGATCCCAGTTGCGTTGGCAGTGCTGCCATTCGCCGAGCTGTGATAGATCTAATGGCATGTGACGTCTCCTATTAATGCTGATATATTTATGGAGTATAGTTGGCGCTCTCCCCAGAATTCGAATCTGGAACTGGGGTTTCGTAGACCCCTGTGATCTCCGGTTTCACCAAGAGAGCATCGATGGTGCCCAGAGTGGGACTCGAACCCACAACACACAGCTTTTGAGACTGGTTCCTCTGCCGTTGGGATATCTGGGCATTTATTTTGATCTAGCACTGCCGCGAATTATAATTTAAAGATGACCCAACCATTGTACACGCAACCTGCGATAGACTATCTGGACAGCATCATACAGCCCACGTGGCGAGTGTTTGAATTTGGAGCAGGTGGCAGCACCACCTACTACTACAAACGCTGCGCAGAAGTGCGTGCCATGGAGCATGACGCAGCCTGGGTGATCACTGCACGCAGCAACACCAGCCTTGACAGCATAATATATGTTGGACGGGACGGCGAAAGCTGTGCGGAAGCTAAAGCAGCAGAAGCAGCGTTCTTTGCTGAAGATTTTGATCTACCGCTGCATCCAACCAGCCAGGTTGAGTCTCAGTACCATGGCATGGAGAACTGGGAATGGCGCAAATATGCAGGAACCATATTCAAATGGCCACAGGGTTACTTTGATGTGGTTGTTGTTGACGGTATGGCACGCAGCCTCTGCTTGTATTATGCAGCACAGTGCGTGAAACAAGACGGCATCATAATACTGGACAACAGCTGCCGCTGGCAGTACAACGATGTGCAGGAGCACATAATCAACCAAGGTTGGAATCGCAGAGATTTCTGGCAGCCCAACCATCCAGGCTGGTGCACCAGCGTCTTCAGCAAGACGTTTGACAGCTGTGATCAGCCAGTGCGTCGCGCCAACAACGTGGGCGATCTCTATCATGCCATGGGTTGGTGATTCAGTGCTTGTTGCGAATCTTCATACCAACGAAGGTACCGCAGGCTGCGCCTAGGCAAGCTGGGATCAGCTGCCAATGGTCTGTGGTATAGTTGATGATGCCCACGCTAGCGATAAAGAACACTACTACTGCCCAGGCGCTGGCACTCACAGCCTGGTCCCTGTGAACAGCTCTCAGATAATATGTGTAGCTCACGTCTGTGGCAAACAGTGCGATGAAAGTGATCAGATAATCTAGCATGTGTGGTCCGTGTGTGGATGGTGCTGAGTGAGGGACTCGAACCCCCGGTGTTTGAGTTCCGCCTTACAAAAGCGGTGCAGTCGCCACTGTGCCAACTCAGCTTATTAGATGACAAAGGCAGCTACAAGCTGCCTCTGTGATTGTCTACTAGTGATGGTTTGATCACTTGGCCTTGGCAGGCTTGAATGGGCTCTTGTGTGGCTTCTTGCACTTCTGCTTGCCATGCACCATCTTGCACACTGCCTTGGGATCCTTGGCAGGCACAGCTGGTTTGGTAGCAGCCATAGCAGCACCACTGAAAGCCACCAATACCGTGGCCAATACCAATGTCTTGACGTTCATTTGGAATGTTCCTCTGTGTCACAGGCTCAACTTGAGCATGTCATATTATTTACGAGATCCCTGTTGTTGTCAACCGGTTTCTGTTGGTTTCTAAGCTCTTGCAGCAGCTGAACGTTCAATTGCTCCAGATTACGCAAGCGCTCGTGCATTTCTTGTATGGTCCTGTTACCTGTGTTCTGCAGCAAGAAAACCATGAGGAAGGTTATTATGGTGGTGCTGGTATTGATCACCAGCTGCCACGTGTCGCTGTACTGGAATATAGGTCCAGTGAGTGCCCATATCAACACGGTGGCACAGGCTATTATGAACGCAGCAGGTTGTCCCAGCGCTGCTGCTATCCAGTTGCTGAGAGTATCAAACCCAGCCGAAATGTATCTGCTCATCTGCGCATCTCCTTGGTCAGCCGCTGGGCCGCAGGATCAACGCTTGCTAGCGATCATCAGCTGCGTGCCAGCGGCCCATTACTGTGGCCGTCGTAGGGCATCTTTCTTCCTGTGAAGTTGATGTGCGAGAATAGCATCTCGCCTGCTAGTTATGCAAATCAAATGTTGGTGGGCGATGAGAGATTCGAACTCCCGACCTTAGCTGTGTAAAAGCCCTGCGCTACCGCTGCGCCAATCGCTCATTAGTTTGGTGGACCCTATCGGACTCGAACCGATCACCTATAGCTTGCAAAGCTATCGCTCTCCCAGATGAGCTAAGGGCCCTTGTTGTTTATTATATGCGAACTACTGACCAATTGCTACCGAACGTCTTGTTCTCGGCTCGGTGCTTGAAGATCTTCTTGAACTCTTTCCTGCGGAGCTCAGCGATGGCCTTCTCGTCGTGGTCGAGACAAGCCTGATAGAGTTTGTGGATTAGTTTGCTCTGTTTCATGGCTGTCTCCTTTCATGGGTATTTAATAGTTATTGTGATTGTCTCTGCGCTGCCTGCATGGCCAGCGTCTGGCGTATGATCTCGTCTGGATCATCTGTTGCCTGGCATTTGTAGTTCTCACCCAGCACATAGATATTGCCAGCCAAGCTGATGCGATAGTCATCGCTAGTGTAGAACGGATGGACCAGGTGACACAGCCAGCTGGGCCACATCAGTATCATGCCTTCCCAGTCCTTTTGAACTGGGAAGTTGTAGGTCACGATGTCTTCCGTTTGGCCACTGTACACAAACTGGAAGTTGCTGGTCACGTTCACCGTGCCCTGTGGAAACACAGCTTGCTCAGCTGCTATGTCATAGGGTATCTGCACCCAGATGGTAAAACTCACAGCCCCGGTGTGATTGTGTATGGGGTTGAACTCGTGCTTCTTTTGGAAGTTGGTCCATATGTGTCCCAGGCAGCTGACCTTGTCACCGTAGAGATCAAAGTGCCGATTATAGGTCTCATACATCTCTTCGATGTAGCTGAGCAGTGCTGGCACTGACTCTGGGTTGAAATGATATTCTTCCTTGATCATGCCAGCAAGGCCATGATTGTATGACACCGGGTCAGCAGTGCGCTGCCGCAGTGCTTCGGCTCTCACTGCTGTGAGCAAGCCCAGTTCCAGCTTGCCAGCCATCACAGGTATGTCTGGCCTTTCTGTGAGATCGATCTTGTTGAACTGCCGTGGTTTTGTCTGCTTGGCCTTGCGCTTGCTCTCACCCATGGTTCATCCCTGTGCTACGTTTCTTGGAGCGAACGGAGGGAATCGAACCCTCGACCAACAGCTTGGAAGGCTGAGACTCTACCACTGAGTTACGTTCGCATAATTCTTCTACCCTTAATATACCCTAAACTTAGGTACTTGTCGAGTTCTTCTTTTGGAATCTTCTTGCTGCCAGCCTCGTTCATGACCCAACAAGTTCCATATTGGCTGTTAGCTGCTCCTACCAATCGCTTGTTGGCTTCACTTATCTTTCTCTTGGTTTCGTCTGTGTGCTTCATACCTTTGAAAGTCAGCCATCCCTCTTCATGCCCGCGTTTGGCAGTTTTGCTGCTAAGATCTGGATATTTTACCTGTCTAGCCTTGACGCCCATCTTGCCTATCACTGTGCGCCATTCTGGTCCGTAGCGTTCTTCAACCTTCTTGTCTGCCAATTTCCTAGCCCGTTGGTTCTTGCCTTTCCACAGGTGCAGATTGCTGTTGATGTAACCAAAACCGCCATTACCTCCAACGTTGAGATTGTAGGTTGACTCGCCCACGACTACCAATTCCTTTTCCTTGGCATTCATGTCAGCTTCGTTATCAAATACATGCAGGATTTCCTTGCTGAAGTTCTCAATACCATATTTGTTTATGGCAAGTTTCAGGAGCTTACCGCTGCCCATATAACCATCGTCAAGATCAGCAGTCTGATGCTTGCCTATGTAGGTCTTTTGATTTACAAGATTGGTTATCTTATAGATGGTATAAAACATTGATGGTCCTCAGTAGCACAGCAGTCTTATTGACACTGCTACTTATGCTACTGAGGAGCCAATGAGCGGACGAAGGGATTCGAACCCTCGACATCAACCTTCCGGAACACACCTTAACATGCACTAGGGTGCAACAATGTGTTCTGGCAAGGTCGCGCTCTACCACTGAGCTACATCCGCGTCTCAAAATTTGGTTGCGGATCCAGGTAACGCTCCTGGTGTCTCCTGGTTATGAGCCAGGCGGGATAACTTTTTCCCTAATCCGCTATAGTATAATTATAAACTAAGATTTAATTGTGTCTACTTCTATAACTACCGACAAATAAACCAGCAGCTTTACCTGCTCTCAGCATATTTCTGGTAATGTTATGTTTAGAAAATAACTTTTCTCGCGATAATCCGTTGTCAAAATCCTGCTGTATTGCTGGCCAATCTTTAGTTGACTTTGACAACATAGTAGTTCTTATCTTATCTTTGTGATCATCCGATAATCGTTTTCCAACATGCGCTAGATGCAATTTTTGTTTAGTTTCGTCTGACATTGGATATCTATGGCAATATTGTTTCATAGCAGCAGATATTTTTTTTCTAACCTCGCTATCTGATGCATATCGTTCGTTGGCCAATTGACTCAATTTTTGTTTAGTCAAATCTGAGACAACACGCCCTTTATTTTTTTCTGACATCTTGCGTCTTAGTTCATCTGTATACACTATCGGATTTATCTGCCGTATTTCTGCTAGTTTTTGCCTAGTCTGATCAGAGTGTTTTCTGCCTTTGAAGTGGGGGCCGCCCTCCCCTCCGACTCCAAGGTTATATGTATCTAACCTCCTAACAAAATCTTCGGTTATAAGTTCCTTTTCTTTAGCATTCATTTCTGCTTCATTGTTAAAGACATGTAGGATGTCCTTGCGAAATACATCTTTCCCGTGTTTAGCTATTGCCTTTTTCAATGCAGTGCCAGATCCAAAATAACCATCCGCTAAGTCATTTGTTTGATGTTTGCCTATATAAATCTTGCCATTTACGAGATTGGTTATCTGATAAATCGTGTAATACATTTACTATTCCTTTGATAAATGTATTTATCATTCAGAACCTGTCGTGGCACTTTTCCACCACCGCGCAATGTAATTATATAGATTTTGCCACCACAGTCAAGTTGGCGGTCACGGTAGGACTCGAACCTACATAAGACGCTTTAGAAGAGCGTTGCCTTGTCCAGTTAGACTACGTGACCATTCACCACTTGCTCTTGTCATCTGAATGCATTAAATATATACAGCAGCAACACTGCTGCGTCAACACACACAGAGGAGCTAACACAATGAGCAACATGCAAGACCTATTCAAGTTTGATTACACCAAGTTCGCACAAGAGTTTGCAGAGAACATGAAAGCCTACAGCGCACTACCAGAAGTCAAGTTCAACAAGAACGGATATGAGATCCGCACACAGTTGCTGGACATGGCCAAGGACGTGGTGCAGTTTGAATACAAGACCAAGATCGGACAGTTAGAGTTCAGTGCTCAGCACGATGACAAGCGGGGCCAAGTGGTCCACAGCGTGACCATGCCAGAGGTACCTGGTGTGGACAAGGTGCTAGAAGCAGCTGAGAAGTTCAATGCTTTCATCAACGGTAACGGCAAAAGCCACAAGTAATAGCTGAGCGTACTCGAGAGGTCCCTTTATACACTGGGACCTCTCACCTTGAGCAGCTCCAAATCCATCTACTCGGTGTCCCGAGGAACACGCTCGACCATTGTCTCATGAGCAGAGGATCTGAAAGAGTGGCTGCTGGAGTAGGAATCGAACCTACCTGATGAACAGATTAACAGTCTGCTGTCCCACCTTGTGACCGTCCAGCACCATTGATAACAGTTAATCAATAATAAATACATTTGATTAACTGTGGTGTATTATGTCAAACAAATATTACAATTGGTATCATGCAATAATCAATAACAGAAAGAAAAAATCTGCAGATATCAACGAGTATCAAGAAATACATCACATTCTACCTCGATCAATCGGCGGTAGTAATGATTTAGAAAATTTAATCGCGTTATCATCTAGAGAACATTTTGTTTGCCATTACCTACTTACCAAAATGTATCCTGTTGGAACATGCGAATGGTATAAGATGCAGCACGCATTCATGATGATGGCAGCGTCAGCCAACGGTAAGAGATATATGAATTCCAGATTATATGAAGCCTGTAGGAAAAATTTCTCGTTGGTTATGAGTCTTAATCAATCGGGAACTAAGAACAGTCAATTTGGTAAGGTGTGGATCACCAATCTTGTCCTGGAAAAAAATCAAAAAATAGAAGAACATGAATTACCTCATTGGTTGGAGGTTGGTTGGATTAAGGGCCGTATAATAGATTTCGCTAGAGCAAAACGTGCAAAAATAGACAGGCGTGCCATAGCCAGAGAAGCTGCCAGACAAAAAGCTTGCGAATTATGGGAAATGTATCTCAAGTCAGATTGTAAATCTGTTGCCGCCTTTGTGGATAAATCAAATTATCCTCACTCAACAATATCTTTGACTATCTTATGGCGTAAACATATCCAAGAATACAAAGATCATGTTTGGCCTGGAAAACGCCGATTATTAAATAATTGACCATGTCAATAATATGGTGCGATTGCACGTATTGGAACCGCCAACACGCAGCACCTCAAGCTGATGACTCTGCCAGTTGGACTACGATCGCATGGTGGTGCCCTCAACGAGTCAAACCCGTCTATGCAGATTGGAAGTCTGTGCGATCCTATCTGCTGGCTGGATGCAGATGAGTTCAAACCATGAAAAAAACAGATACATGAGATTTAAATGCCGTATAGTGCATCATAAGTATGAGCATATCACAGATGACCAAGGCCCATGCCTGAAGATTCCAAGAAACACGCTATAATTGCACCAATGGGAGCTTTCAAGAACCACGTGCGATGGTTGATGATGCTGTCATATCCCGACCTAGGTATAGACAGAGATCGCATGCTCAGTGAGGTATACCCAGCTCAGAGGACATGGCACAATTGGTTAGCTTACGAATGGAAGTTCAGGGAGCTACCGCAGTTGCATTCAAGAATTGCCGTGGCCCATGATGCGACAGACATTAATGATCACAGAGATTCCTGGTTGTTTCTCAGCTGCGACCCGCAGTTATGTTTACGTTCTTATGTAAAATGGAACAGCTCTCTGAATAATAGGACCATAAGATGGTTTTTAGAACAGGTAGAACGCACCAATGCCCAGTACCTGATAGACGCTGGCGAGAGAAAACCTTCTCTGGTATTAGATTCGTCGTTGCTGTATCAACCAGAGCTTGATCCAAAATTTTATCACAGCATTAGGCATTTCTTTGGATTAGATGATGCCTACGAAGACGCAGCTGTCATCCATAGCGCATGGTTTCATTTGCACAACAAAAGCGAATCTGAGATGTTGCGAGATCTAGCATCTCTATTTGATCAATCATACGATTTCACACAGGAATACAAACAACCATTCTCTCATTCCATAGATTTCAACAGGTAAGCTGCCAACAACCAGGATGTTAACCCTGTGTTGGTCACAGGGGCAATGCCAATGCAGATTCAAGGATTGTTAGGTGAAACTGCAGGTGGTGTAATCTTGGCCTGTGCACGCTGCTGTCTCTTTCGCACAGCGCTGGGTGTTTGGCTGAGATACTGAGCAAATTTACCTCCACCTTGTGGTCTTGCTACTCGAACCTTGGCTGCTATAGCAGCACCCTTGTTGAAGCTAGGGCTGGGACTCAGCGGGCTAGGTTGCTTGCCGCCGCGATCTAGGCTCCAATAATAACCAGCTCGATGGCCGCTGCAGTCCTTGGTGCAAGTGCTGCCCATGAACTCCAGTTCTGCCAGCTTGTCTTCGGTGAGGAATAGATCTATCAAGCGCATGGTTTATTTACACATATTTCCACAGTCAAATCTTAGTGAACAATCCAGCTGACCAGCAGCATATATAGTTTGATGTTATTGCCCTTAGATATTGATCATCCAGTGTTCAAAGATTTCAAGTACTTTGAAGTCAAAACTCACAGCTCGTTGATCTATCCTTCTGGCGCCAGTGGCAATTTTCTCGGTGGATTGATGCAAGGCAAATGGTGGTATCAAGATGCTGCCACCAACGACTGGGGCGCGACTATGAACTATCTCGAGCTAGACGACTGCAGTGTAAGATGGAAAGACAGCCATATGAGATGCGCAGTGAATTTGGATAGTTTATATTCAAGAGCCAAAGATTTTGTGAGAAATCCGCAGATACGGGATACCACGAAGATTGCAACTGCTCATGAATCACCATATCTAACCAGCAATATAGTAAATTTTCACACCAACGAACTGATAGCTATTACCATGCGTGAAGAACATGCCTGGATAGCTGAACTGTTGCGTGTGCGCAAGAATAAGTTTACCACGGTATTCACCTATAAGCCTTGGTCCTTGATAGAAATACTCAATGATATACTCACCAAAGATGGCTTTCACGGTACCATAGACTATCTGGAATATTTCAATGCTACGGAAAAACTGCGAGATAGGGTAAATGGATTTAGGTTGTTGGGTAGTCAATTCAGCATGCTGTATTTCTGTGACTGCAAAGCACTTGGCCGCGATCCGGCTGATCCGGATAACTTTGATGCCTATATCAGAGAAAACATCTATTATAGCACCGCATATCAGAGATTTGAATGTGATTATTATCAACAGACCAGGCTTTGGTGTGCCCAGAGCTCAGATATCTACACGCCGGTTGATTATTGTGATCTGTTCTTTGATCTAAAATTACCCGAGCGAGGTAAACTTAGTCGTATAGATACAGCGCAGATCAAAGCTTATAGTTTCAAGAATCTTGATCTACTTGATGAGTTTGTGTATGTCATACCAGATCCAGAACGTGCGCTGATGCAGCAAACATTAGCCAAGCTGCGGCAGCAATTAGCCGAAGCTGTGGTATGCAGAGATTTGTAGCCTAGCGATAGATACTCAGTTGGAGGTCTGGGAGGGAATCGAACCCCCGTGGGTGGATTTGCAGTCCACAGCGTGGCCACTCCGCCACCAGACCATGACACTAGTTTTTGGCGCGCATGATGGGAATTGAACCCACCTCGACCTGTTAGACAGACAGGTGATCTCACCAGAGATCCACATGCGCAGATATGGTGCCCGAGGATGGGATTGAACCACCGACGCGGAGCTCTTGAGGCTCAGGCTCTACCACTGAGCTACCCGGACCTTGGCTGCTATAGCAGCACCCTTGTTGAAGCTTGGGCTGGTTGAGCTGGGTTGTCGCCCGCCTCTGTCCATGCTCCACTTGTAGCCAGCGCGATGACCGCTGCAATCTTTGGTGCAGGTGCTGCCCATGAACTCCAGTTCTGCCAGCTCGTCTTCGGTGAGAAATAGATCTATCAAGCGCATCAGTTATTTAACAATGATTTGGTGCTCCCAAAGGGATTTGAACCCTTGTGATCCGCAAAGAGTCGGGTATCCTAGGCTGCTAGATGATTGGAGCTGGCAGAGTGTTTAACATTAAATAGGTCATGATTAGACGTTTACACCTAGAACCTACCTCGAGATGCACACTAGCGTGCCATCAGTGTGCACGCACAGGATGGAGAGATCTGCAAATGATGGACATAGATATCGACATAGCTGCCAGCATCTGCTCCAACTATGATTTGGTCATGATGAGCGGTAACCACGGCGATCCCATATATCATCCTCAGTTACCTGAGCTGGTTGCTGCCATACGAGCTCGACAGCCCAGCATCACATTTGAGATAGTGACCAACGGCTCGTTTAGAAGTGAACGATGGTGGATGCAGTTGGCACCTCTGCTGACCAAAAGAGACAGCATCACGTTCAGCATTGACGGACTGCCTTATAACAATCATCTCTATCGCGTGAACAGCAGATGGCCTACCGTGGAAGCTGGCATACGCACGCTGCGTGCAGCAAATCCCGAGGTGCGCATGTGCTGGAAATGGATAATATTCAGTCACAATCAAGATGACATACCCGCGGGCATTGACATGGCACGATCTCTGGGGTTCAACGAATTGTTGTGCATATGGAGCACACGATACGAGCAGCAGCATCAGTCGTTGATACCAACCAAAACCTTTGAACAGATCAGGGACAGTGTGAATGCCGCAAGTTGATCCTGCCTGCAGATCCAGGGATGGTGCCGAACCTGAGCAGGAAGCCTATCTGGCATCCGACGGATATCTCATGCCCTGCTGCTGGTGTGCTAGCAACTTGGTGTTGCCGCAGACCAGGGAGTTCCTGGGCGATCTGTTTGATCAGCTGGATGCCAAGGCGCATGATCCGCACAGCATCATGCACAGCCAAGCCATGCAGCGCATAGAAAACAGCTGGGAACATGGCAGCTTTGCGGTATGTGTGTGGCACTGTCCAGCAAATCGTCGCAAAGCTGACAATGCAGATCACGACCTCCCTGTGAACGAACAGAGCATAGCCATACAGCTGTGATGTTGGGTAGTGTAGCTGGGCTTGAACCAACGACCACTTGGATGTCGACCAAGTGTTCTACCGCTGAACTATACACCCTATTTGCATGGTAAGTATCACATGGATTTGATAGAAAAGATACAGCGTTACTGGGACACACAGCCCTGCAACATCAAACACAGCACCAAACCCATTGGCACCGCTGAATACTATCGCGAAGCCAATGCACGCAGATATCTCGTGGAACCTCACATCAGAGACTTCGCAGCCTTCCATCATTGGCAGGGACGGCGCGTGCTGGAGATAGGCTGCGGCATAGGTGCAGATGCTGAAGAATTTGCACGACACGGTGCTGAATATGTTGGCATCGATCTCAGCGCACAGAGCCTAGCAGTCGCACGCGATCGTTTTGCGGTATTTGATCTACCTGGCGAATTCCATCAACGTGATGCCAGCAGTGATCTCAGCGACCTTGGACAGTTTGATCTGGTCTACAGCTGCGGCGTCATACATCATCACCCCAATGACCGCGGTATCATTGCCAATGCACATGCGGTATTGGCTGACCAAGGTGAACTGCGATTCATGGTATATGCGGCAAACAGCTGGAAATATGCCATGATACGCAAGGGATTAGATCAGTACGAAGCGCAAGCTGCATGCCCGTATGCCAAGACCTATACTCACGATGACATCTATGATCTAGTGGATGGCCTGTTCACCATCGGGCGCATACGGCAGGACCACTGTTTCATGTACAACGTGGATGCTTACAAGGCAGGACGTTATGAGCTTGAACCATGGTTTGCCGCCATGCCTGAGGACATGCGTGCTGCTGTCAAGGAATATCTCGGATGGCACCTATTGGTCAAAGCCATCAAGATTTAGTTGGAGGTCTAGGAGGGAATCGAACCCCCGTAGGAGGATTTGCAGTCCTCTACATAGCCACTCTGACACCAGACCGTCTGTAGCATTATATAGCTTCTACTAGAGATTGTAAATGGCGCGCATGATGGGAATCGAACCCACCTTGACCTGTTAGACAGACAGGTGATCTCACCAGAGATCGACATGCGCAGTTTTGTACCATAAATTATATGATGATCATAGATATGACTGACCACAGGCTGTGGCAAGACTTCAAGCATCAGCAGATGCACGTAGGCACGACGATGATATGCCCAACTGGCGCAGGTTGCCATTTCATAGGCGGCATGATGGGCGACGGATGGCGGCGCGAACCCAGTGCCAGCAATGACTGGACTGCTGACATACCATGGTTACAGATGGATGAGAACAGTCTCGCTGTCCGATCTGGTGTTGTGCATTACCAAGCTGATCCTGACCAACTTTATGCTAGAGCAGTAGGCATGCTCAAGAGCCCAAGACACTGGGGAACGAGGCGTTCAGCACTGGGGCACGAACCACCCTACATAACCAGCCATGTTTTTGATTTCAGCACAGATGAGCTGATATCCATAACGGTAGCAGAACAGGATTGTTGGATACCCAAGCTGTTGGAAGTCTACAAGAACAAGTTCACCACTGATTACAAATACAAGACCGCATACCTCCTACAGTTGCTCAACAGCAATCGCTATGATGGTGTCTTGGATAACATAGAATATCTAAATGCCATAAACGGTCTCACGCAGAACAATACCTGCGGAGTGGATCTAAATGGTACCCCATTCAGCATATCCTACTTCTGCGACTGCAAGGCACATGACCGTGATCCGTCTGACCCTGATAGCTTCGAAAGTTATGTGCTCAAGGAGATAAACTTCAGCGATTATAATCGTTATTTTAACAGCGAATATCTCACCTACACCAGAGCTTGGTGTGGGGCTAGGACCGAACTTTACACTGTATTGGATTACCGAGCGCTTTTCTTTGGAATGGCACTGCCAGATCGCGGAACCCTATCTAGCATAGATGCTGACAAGGTGTCAGCATATTCTCGCAAGAACATAGAGATATTATACAGAGCCATACACATCATGCCCGCTGTTCAGCGAGAAGATTTATGGCATAAGGTCAGAGAACTTGAGCTAGAGCTAGAGCAAGCCAGCAGATAGATAGTGCTTGGGGACGGAGTCGAACCGCCCATGCCCCTGTTATTTAGGTTAGTCATTGTATGGTGCTACCTCCTGGTTTCGATCCAGACTCTGCTGCTATTCAGGTAGGCGCTTTCACCAGATTAGTAATGAAGCAATCTATTAGGGAATAATTGGGATGGCTTCAGCCATCCCAACTGTGTCAGATCTCAGCTGAGCTGTAGCTGGTTACTTCCATGCCGCAGGTTACTTCGGAGATCGTGGGTGTGGTCCATGCCATGTTCATGCACTCCCTGGGTTGAGCATGCACTGTCGCATGCTACACATATTTACAGCCGCATGACTGGCTTTGCAACCTTGATGGCATGGTGCCTGCATCAGGCATCGAACCCGATTGACCGCCGTATGAAAGCGGTGAGATGGCCAACACCTCCCTGCAGGCTCACTTTGTGTTTTGGTAAGCGCTTTTCTCGTTCTTGAAATAGTTATGCGGATCCACCGCAGCCTTGGCCTTGCGGCGATTGATCTCACCGTGCTTGCCAGTGGCACTCTTGATGGTTTGTACTTTTTTTTCAGTCAATAAATCTGCTATCTTCATCAGATATTTAGTGCAGAGTCCTGGTGGTCGTAGCCTCAGCCTCGATGGCTTCGAATTCTGCAATCAAGCTATCTCTGACATGATCAGGCAGTGCTGCCCAGTCTTCAGCAGTGATCTCTGTGCTAGCTGACAGAACATTGCCGCTGCTCAGCTCTTCGGTGATAGCAGCTACCAACTCGTCAAGCTCAGCCTGAGTGCCTTCAAAGTCGTCAAAGCTGCCTGGTGCGAACACTATCTTGAACTCTGGTTTGGTATTTGCGTCGTCGGTCATGATAGCGTCCTTTCTCAATAATGGCACGAGCGCAAGGATTCGAACCCTGACTAACGGAGTTGGAGGCCGTGGTGCTCGCCGTTACACTACGCTCGCATAAATTTGGTGCCCCATCTCAGATTCGAACTGAGAACCTCTAGATTCTAAGTCTAGCACCTCTAACCAGTTGGGCTAATGGGGCATGTTCATATTATACAGCAGACTGTGTGATTGTCTACTGCGAGTTTGGTGAACCGGGTGGGACTCGAACCCACGGTATTAGCTGATTAAGAGTCAGCCCCCTTCGCCGCTCGGGACACCGGTCCATAAAGTTTGGTAGACCCACCCAGACTCGAACTGGGAACCTCTCGGTTAAAAGCCGCTTGCTCGACCTATTGAGCTATGGGTCCGTGATATCTGTGCGAAGGTTCCCAGTCCATACAGGTCACCTACAACCCTCTAACATCAACAGCAAGGGGCCGCGTTGCATGACACGTGACTCACGCCGCACTTCCCGGATGTTCCCCTTGCCAATTGGCTCTGGTGGTTGGTTCCGCCCCAACATGAGACACGTTAACAGCGTGCTGTCCTTACTATTTGACTACACCAGAATAAAACTTTGGTGGACCGGGTAGGATTCGAACCTACGCTGACACCTTTATGAGAGGCGGGCCTTACCGCTTGGCTACCAGTCCATGTCTCACATTAGCACGTTTTCACATGCTGTCAACCGTTTGTTTCCGCAGCGCAACATCGTGATGCTGGGATTCGAACCCGCACTTCTGCCCGTTAGGGTAGCGTCCTCTCCGTTGGACCAATCCACAGCTACTACCCAGGGTATGCTGCGATGTTGCGTTGCGGAAACAAACTGAGCATTGGCGCACCCGGAGGGACTCGAACCCCCATGATTCCATTAGCTTTCTCCTGGTTCGAAGCCAGGCGGCATACGGGTGCTAATGAGCAGGATACGTAACGGTATTTGTCATTATATCTTTGAGTTTCTTGACTGCATTTCTGATATTAACTGTAGAAATTTCTAATTTTGCTACAATGTCTGGTGTCACTTCCACCCAACCAGATCCTGGTTTAGTTGGAGAAATCACTGTTTTCAGCTTGTGAGGATTTGATGATGTGTCATCATAATTTGACTGACGATATTCATCAAGTTCTTTATTCATATCTAATCCTCATATAGATATTTATAGAGAGGTATCTAGGAGGGACGAGTGTCGACCCTCTTTTCAGCGCACGGGTTCCCAAGGTTCTAAGCGGGACCTACATATCGGCACCCCGCAACCCGACCTCGCCATGCCAGGGTGTGCTAGTTCTACCCTGATGGGTGGTAAGCAGTGACCGTTTGGCATGACCGTGTATGGCTACTCTGCCTCCTAGAATCATGGTCGGGGTACTCAGATTCGAACTGAGGGTCTCCTGGTCCCAAACCAGGCGCGATGGCCAGACTTCGCTATACCCCGATGTAGTTGGTGAGTGGTACGATATCAACCACCTATGTAATATTGCTTGTACTTACATTGAGTGCTACCTAAGTTGATTTGACCTTTTGTTATGAGGACTTCTTTAGGTATCAATGCTTGTTTTCCGGTAACCATATGATGTAAAAAGATTAAATCCCAACATTGTGACTGTATAGTCTTGGCGGGCTTGTTAAAGCTTTGATTACCGCCCTTCACATCACAATTAAACATCATCACACCCGATTTGTTAAGTTGGAAGGATGACTTTACTTGTATCCTCTTTAGCCCATCTTCCATTTCAACAATTAGATCCCAATCTGCGCTATCTGTTAACGGCAACGCAACATCATAGCCAAGCATTGTGAAATACGCAATAGCTTGGCCTAATGCAGCATCGCCTTGTTTCTTGCTGTTCTTAAACATATCAATCTCCTGTATATTATTTATACAGAATTGCCGGACTGATAGTCTGGTATTTGGTGGGACGGGTAGGATTCGAACCTACTCCGTTTCTTATGTGCGAGGTTTACAGCCCCGTGCCCATCCGCCGTCTGAGCAGCCGTCCCAAACTTTTGGCATTTGTTCTGTTAGATGATTGCTCATCTGCTGTCCCAGCATCTCCCTGGGTGCTTCACCGGCAGTGCCATACTGCCACAATTTCCGAAGGTTCCTATATCACCAATCGTCACCTACAACCATTGATGTGGCCTTCCGCTTGGTTCCAGAGTCGAGTCCGTCTGAGTTAGAAAGAACCGGCCTAGGATAGGTCAATCCACTTTCAGAATTATCAACAACGTCTACGTCAGCCGAAGCTCCACATGTTTGCCTCGTTGGCTCTGCCGAGCCCAATTATCCCTTCAAAGACACACTGTCATGGACTCAAACCATAATGGCATCAGAGTCAACTGATCCATGTATCATACCCCACGTCTGGGCAGTGTATCTGTGAAGAGATAACTTGCGTTACCTCAGATTTTCATGTCAAACAGCAGCTATACCGTACAATAGCACGGTTACAGCTGCTGTCAACCACTATTTTACTCGCCTGTGATGCTGTCTCTGTTGGCAATGATCTTGTCGATCAAGCCGTAGGCCAGCGCTTCTTCTGCGCTCATGAAGAAGTCGCGTTCCATGTCAGCGCTGAGATCTGCAAAGGTCTTGCCAGCTGTGTTGTGCTTGGCGTAGATCTCAGTGAGATAAGTCTTCATCTTCTGTATCTCACGGGCCTGGATCTGGATGTCAGTGGCCTGACCACGAGCACCACCACTAGGTTGATGTATCATGTGGCGTGCGTAGGGCAGCATGTAACGCTTGCCTGCTGCGCCTGCTGTGGCTAATAAGCTGCCCATGCTGCAGGCCTGTCCCATGACTATGGTGCACACGTCTGGTTTGATGAAATTCATTGTGTCATAGATGGCCATGCCAGCTGTGACCACGCCACCTGGGCTGTTGATGTACATGTAGATGTCTTTCTTGGGGCTTTGGCTCTCCAAGAACAGCAGCTGGGCCACGATCAAGCTGGCGCTGTGCTCGCTCACGTCTGTGTCTAACATGATGATGCGATCTTTGAGCAATCTGCTGAAGATGTCATAGCTGCGTTCGCCGCCGGCTTCCTTTTCTACTACCACTGGAACTAGATTTGGCATGTTACCTCTGTGCTGATTATCAAAATGTCTTACATGATAATGCCTATGTGAGCTGCGTCAATGGTGCTCACCCACGCACGGCCCCCGTCCCGCCTGCGCAGCGATCCCCTACAGCTGCCTATGGGGCCTCTGGGATCTTGCCTTGTTGGTACCGCCTAGTGGAATTGAACCACTGTGTCGAGTTCCACAAACTCGCGTTCTACCATTGAACCAAGGCGGCATCTGGGTTTGGACCAGCCGTGTGCGCACCCGCTGTGGTTCAGAGCCATGCGCTGCGCTGCCTCTACCGCTGGTCCAAGATTGATGAGCATCGCCGTGGTTCACACAGATGTCCGGGTCATGGCCGGGCTGTGATCCTTCTACCGCTAGCTCAAACTGGGCGGGAGCTCAACAGCGACGTTGAGTCACAGCTGGAGTTTCCGTCCAGCTCTCCCGTTGATGATCAACCTGGTATTTCTGGCTTCTTGTCTTGGTATTTCTCAAACTTTTTCTGGTCAGCAGGCTCAAATTTGGTGCCAGCTGCCACTGCGCAGAAGTGGTCTGTGGTCTCCTCCATCAGCACTGTCCATGTGCTGGTCTTGGGGCTCACCAACATGACCATGTGGTGATTCTGCGGATCAAGAAACTCTGCGAATGCTATCTCGCCGTACTGCTGGTTCAGATAGGGAAATATCTTGTCAGCGCCGGCACAGCGTGAAACACTGTCTTCTGCCACGGCAGTGCTGCTGATCAGCAGCAATGGTACTAGGTATTTCATGTGTGTGCCCTCCCGCACGTGATAGGTATTGTTTACTAATTAACCTATTTACTTGGTTGGCACAGTTGGATTTGAACCAACGACTTCTGTCTTATCAGGACAGTACTCTACCACTGAGTTATGCGCCAAAAAGTTTCTATTATCCCACAATAGCGTCCGCTGGGATCTGGTGATTCGCTTTGCTCAAAACAGATATCTGGACGCTGCTCTAATATCTCGTTGATCACATGTGTCCACACAGCCATGTTAAATTGTGTGTATGTGGTCACCGTGCCTTGCTCATTGGTGTTTATGATCAGATATCCCTGCATGTGTGTCTCCAAGAATGGTGCTCCCAACCGGATTCGAACCGGTGTGTTCCACGTGAAAGGCGGATATCCTAGGCCGCTAGATGATGGGAGCATACGTTGTGTTGCCGCAACGGATAGAGAAGCGCATCATCGATCACCACGTCGTGGCCAATGCGCTTGTCTATCAACCTGGGTTTTTAGTCCCACACAAGGGATTCCATCACCAGGGCCGCCCGTTTGCCAGAAGTTTATAGTGCCCGGCGAGGACCACGTTTCCCCATGTACCACACTCGGCGATCAACAGCTGGATTATCAGTCCCGCTTCACACCAATAAAAAACCCCCGAATCTTTCGATTCTGGGGGTGTTTTGGAATAATTGTGCTGCTTTTGGCTGCTACACTATCCTCTACACCCCTCTGCTGGCAATTCCACGCCGCGATCTAAGCCACAGAGCTGGACTCCAGCTATTGCCAGCCAAATGGTATTGGGCATGGCTTGATAGCTGTGCTGCTGTGTAAAGCTGGTTGATTTAGGCGCGAATGTTGTCATCATGAGTTATTTATACAGCCTGTGTGATAAACGTCAACCGAAAAGATGAAAAATCAAAGTTTTTTGTTTAATCGCTGCTGAGAACCCTGAGAATACGATGCTGATCCCACTGGTCATACGCATCTTTTTCAGCTACTTTGATATTGAATCCCATGCCGGTGGCATGTGCCAGCATCCAATCATAGCCGTCCAACCAGCTTTCTACTTCTTCCAAGCTGAGGAAGGACACTGCGCCACGCTTGCTGTGATCAAGCACCTTGAGCACGCTGGGGGCCATGGTAATCTTGTGTCGGTCCACGTTCATTATGAAGCCGCGATCCATGGCTCGATTGCGCAGCTTTTCCCAACGTTCCAGTTCACTGAGTTTGTCTGTCATGCACCAATGATAGGCAGGTGATCAATTGGTGTCAAGTTTATTCAGACCACGACCTTGTATGATGCTGTGCAGCTGCTGACCATAACCACCCTTGGTGCTGTAGCTGCCCAGGCTCTTGACCAACTGTGCACCCTGCAGTGGCCGGTTCTTGGATCTCAGCTCTGCTCGGGCTGACCTGAATGGTTCATAAGCAGGATGCGTGTTGAGATTGCGCATGTAGGCACGCACGCTGTCTTGGGGACTATCAAACGCACGATACTTCTCACCGTACTGACCTGTGGCACTGGGTGCCTCTGGATCAAAAGTCTTTTGGCCATAGAACACGTTGGCCTGCTGTGCCAGAGGCTGCTGCCCCCAACTGCTTTCCACTGCTGCTTGTGCTAGTGCCATGCTGCGTGGCACAATGTCTACTTTGGCCAGCAGATCCTGCAGGCTGTCTGCCTTGTAGTATTCACGCATGCCTTCCAGCCAATCTGCCTGTGCCTTGGTCAGTGATTTCTGCTTGCTCAGCTGTGTCAATGCTTGGCGTTGCTTGCGTATCTCCGCGTTCTCAGCGTCTATCAAAGGCAGCACCACCCGGGCAAAGGTGCTGACGCGTGTCTTGGCATCCTTGCTATCTAACCCCTTGAGCTCAGCTGGAAAATTTGGATTATTCTGTGCCTTTTGAGGCTCTGCCTGGTGCTGTGCTTTGTCCACTGCATCAGACGAAGGGGCAGTTTTCACAGCCTGAGCTGGTTGTGTGATCGCCGTGGGATCAGGTGCCTTGCTTAGCATGCTGTTGGCACCTAATCCTGCACCTATGAGGCCAGCGCCTATGACACCAGCCTTGGCAAGGTCTCGCAAGCTGGCTTCGTCTAGGTCATCAGTGTGTTCAAGTAGCTCAAGCATGCGCATGGTCAGATATTTATGGTGCGCACCCTCCATAAATATCCTGCATCACACAGGAAACATTGATGGTTACCACGGTCAATTATATCACAGGTCCCACAGGTTCGCAGGGCCCCACTGGTCCCTATGGATTGGACAGCCAAGTCACAGGACCAACTGGAGATATGGGCGACACTGGTCCCACAGGATCAACCGGTCCCACTGGCTACGGCGCTACTGGTCCAACCGGGCTCAGAGGTGAGACAGGTCCAACTGGTCCTCTTGGTGGACCAACTGGAGCACAGGGCGGTGTGGGTGCGCCGGGTGCTACCGGTCCTACTGGAGAGCGTGGTTATATTGGTCCCACTGGTCCAGGCGTGGGCGAAACTGGTGCCACAGGTCCCACAGGCAGTGCAGGCTACGATGGTGTTACAGGTCCAACGGGACTCAGAGGCGAGACTGGACCAACTGGACCTCTGGGAGGACCAACTGGACCACAGGGTCCCAGAGGCTATCAGGGCACGCAGGGCATCACAGGACCCATGGGTGACATAGGTCGTACAGGTCCTACTGGTCCACTGGGTGGTCCAACTGGGGCAACTGGCCCAACAGGTAACATAACTGGCCCGCGCGGTGAACAAGGCATCAGGGGCAGCACGGGACCCACAGGTCCCCTGGGTGGACCAACAGGTAGCACAGGTCCGACAGGTGTCAGCATCACTGGACCCGTAGGACGCACTGGTCCTACAGGTACAGCTAGCACAGTACCAGGTCCTACTGGTGCCACAGGTCCAGCAGGCGGTGGTGGTAACATAGGTAATATTTCGTTTGTGAATACAACCATGTATAGCCTAAATGGCGTAACCGTCAACAATTCAGACCTCAGTCATGGATCCACAACTGCACTGGTTATTCCCACATATGGCAGTGGCGATCCTGCACTGTTATACAATTATTATGGTCCGGTGACCATTGGTACTGGGTTGGCATTGCCCTACACGTGGACATTTAGCCAAGATGGCACCCTCACGTTGCCCGCCTCAGGCAACATCGTCACTGCCAGTGGCAATCTCAACATCACCAGCACCACTGGTTGGGTAAACATCACCAGCGGCCCCCACACTTTCACCTTTGATGCTGATAGCGTGGGTAGGTTTATCATGCCAAGTCAGGGCGTGATAGCAGGCAATGAGGATGGTGTGCGAGTGTTCGCAGGAAACCTTGCCACAGAGACTGGCAACGTGTGGACCTTTGGCTATGGTGGGACGCTAGAAATACCAGACAAGGGCATCATCAGGACTCAGAACTGGGACAGCTTCTCGTTGCAGTCCGACAACACCAACATTACCATAATACCCAATGTTGACCAAACACAGGGATGGACCTTTGGCTATAATGGCATACTCACGCTGCCACGCAACAATTATTTGCAGACCATTGACACAAACTTAACAGTGGGCAGCCAAGGTACTGTGCGCATCAACAGCAATGCCGCCACTGACAGTGGTACCTACGGTTGGCTGTTTGGCTCAGATGGTAACACCATCTTCCCCAATGGCGCCAAGATCAACGGCAGCATCACGGGCCAGTTTGCCACAGACAACACAGTTACCACCAGCTTGGATCTGCGCGACTCGTCAGGTCGTGGATTCTACACCAACGGCAGCGGTTACACCCTGCGTAGCAACGGCAGCTATAACTGGATCTTTGGGCCAAACGGTGAGCTAAACCTGCCCATATCAAACACGGGTAATGGATTGTTACAAACCGTTGGCAACATCAGCATACTGGCTACGTCAAAGACTTGGACTTTCAGCAGCCAAGCTTTGCTTAGCCTACCTGATCTTGGCACTGTACCGACCACAGAAGGCAGCATAGGCGACCTAACACGCAACGGTGATGTGCTGTATTTCAAGACCAGCACTGGATGGAAGACCATCAACCTAAGTTGATCTCATACTGTCAAATCCTTAACATTAACTGTCGCTGAATGCGATAGCCAAACAAGGAGAATCACATGGCAGATCCCATGAGCAAGAAGAAGCCCAAGAAGCCCAAACTCAAGGAAAGCGTGGCCAATCCACCGCGCACAGCTGTCTCAGCACAGCCAGCCAAAAGCAGCAAGAAGTGAGATAACTCGCAGGTCCATGTGTGCTACTAACCAATAAATATCTGGTATAAAGGGCATACATGGACACTTACTGTGCACGCAGCTGGAATTATTTCCTTTTTGATCTAGCTAACATGGAACAGCGAGTATGCTGCAAGACTCCGTGGAAACCAATGGTAGCAGGTGAGGACTGGTTCAATGGTCCTGCTATTAAATCACGAAGGCAGGACCAATTACAGGGGCGTAAACCTGCGGATTGCAGGCACTGCTGGGATCTCGAAGCCAACAGCCAATGGAGCCCTAGGCAGGGAACAGCGCGTCCGACTCTCATACCTCAGTCTCTAGATAGCTACGACGACATAGTCGTAGAGATAAACCTTGGTAATACCTGCGACATGGCCTGCAGATACTGTGGGCCTCGCAGCAGCAGCATATGGGCTCTCAGACATGATGATACCCAGTACAACAAAGAGCCTGCAGCTGCGAGCAAACAACGTGCTGTATTCAAGGATCTGCATGCACAATTCTACAATTGGTTGTTAGCAAACCAGCAGAAGATACACCGCATAAATCTAACCGGAGGCGAACCTTTCTTGATACAGGATACCTATGATATCCTGGAGAAGATATCATGGCACGATGTTGAAATAGTGTTCAACACCAATCTCAACACGCCAGATCGCTATCTCTCACGCATAGAATCGCTGTTAGATAAGTTGGTAGACCAGGGTAATACCATATATTTCCGTGTCAGTGTCGATGGTGTAGGTAATCAAAATGATTGGCAGAGGCAGAACTGTAACTGGGAACGGTGGCGAGACAATTGGTTACGACTGGGATCAAAACCCGTGATCATGCGTCCAGCATTAACACTAACACCACTGACGTTAGAATCCATGCCTGCACTGGCACAGTTTGTTTTTGATAGCAGATCCAGCCTCTGTAATGCTCCGATCTGGGACGAGATCAATCCGGTAGTTGATCCTCCAGCGTTGGATCCTGCAGAATGGTTTGGATCGTTCCGAGATGAGCTACAGCACTTTCAATCTCTGTTGTCTGCGTTTGCAACGTCAGACCTCTCGCATGCTAACGTGATCAGTGAGCAGATATCCACATGGCTTGCGCTACCATCAGATCAGCCTAGCATCAAACAAACCAGATTGTTGACTGGGTTCTTAGATGACAGCCAGGCCCGCTGGGGCGGAGGAGATTGGCGCGCGATCTATCCAAAGACAGCAGCTATAGCAGCTATGGTGCAAGAGTAAATTTGTCCCTGATCAGATAAATTAGCATGTGTGCATTTATGGAGATCTCACATGGCACTAAAGGACAAGACTGGTAAGGTATTAAGTCGCAGCGAAGGCGAAGCAGTGATGAAGGGCCGTGGGGCCATAACCATCAGCATACTGGCGGCACTATTGGCTATTGGAACTCTGATCGCCAACGGTGTCAGCAGCCGGGTGCTGACCAACACGCTGAAGATCAACGATGTCTACAACTTCTATCAGGCCAAGAGCATCAAACAGAATCTAGCTGAATATGCCCTAGATGACGCGCTGGCACGCAAGGACGATGCCAAGGCTGCTGAGATCAGGGCTAAGATATCTAGCTATGAGAGCGATCCCAAGACTGGTGAGGGCAAGCGCGAACTGCTGGCCAAGGCCAAAGTGCTAGAAGAAGAGCGCGATGCTGCCAAGGCACACGGACCTTACTTCAGCTTCAGCAGTGCTGCGCTACAGATTGCCATAGTGCTCAGCTCAACTGCGATACTTGCAGTGAGCATGGAAATGCTGTGGGCCAGCATTGCCTGCGGTCTGATCGGAGCTCTGCTGCTCAGCGACGCTATCTGGGGTTGGTTTATCTAAACACGTCAATCAGCAGGACCGCAGAGCTGATTTAGCAGGGGAAACAGGGACCAATAGTCCTTGCTCTTGATCTGTCCCTGCTGCTTGAACCAACGTCGCATCTCTGCGCGGTCTGATTCAGAACGCTTGGTGCCTATGATCCCACCCATGTTGTTGATGTGCAGCAGGAACGAATTCCTGTTGCCAGTGTCAGGAATTTCAGCAGCTTCCTCCAAACATCGAGTTATGCAGTCACGGAAATCTTCTGAGAGATTGCCCGGATGCAGGGCCTCGGGATAGTGCACCACGTTGATGCCCATGCGCCATCTGGTACCATACTGGTCCATGAGATTATTGCGCTTCATAATGTCCTTGACCCACTTGATCAAATCTGAGAACTCTGGCAAGCTAAGCACGCTGACACTGGGTAGGATCTCGATGCTGACCTTTGGATTTTTCAGCAGCTTCTCTAGGTTTTCTTGGAAGAGATCCACGCTAAGCCCGTCTCGCACAGTTTCGCCAGTGGTACCAACAGCGTCTATGCTGCCCTTGATCATCCAGCGCCAGCCTTCATTAGCGTCTATCACGGCCAGCAACCTGTCAATCAATATGGGTTTGACGTTGAGATTGGACGTGATCATTATCTCCTTCTTGCGGTTTGGATAATGATCATTGGCATGGCTTGATATTATGCCGTCTATGACATCATACATGTTGAGGTTAAGCAGAGGTTCGCCACCTAGGAAATTGTAGGTCATCCTACCTGGCCGCAGATTCACAGTCTGCTCTATGAACGCATACAGAGATTGCAGCATGGTAAGCTCCCAGTCAGACGTATCTTCTTGTTGGATACCCAGTATCTTGGCCCAATCGCTGCTGTTTTCCGGACCACAGTACATGCAGGTTTGGTTGCAAACGTTGGAAAGACTTATCTCGATGAGATTCAACATTTCTGCTGATCTCAGATGTTCTAGCTCGTTGTCAGTCCAATCTCGTTCTTTCCATTCGTTCCAGCTGTGCCACAGCGAATTGGGCCACGTGTCCTTGCACACTTTGCAGGCATCTGGTATGATATTATCATCTATGAACTGGTCTCTGTCCTGTCGCACAGTAGGTAATGCGTCAGTGAAAATTTTGGGTCCAAGATCCTGCAGCGTTTCCAATGGTATCGCATCTGAATATCTGAGGCAGCATGTGGTTATCTGACGTTTGTTAGATTTAACGTTCATCATAGTCCACATCTTATCGCATGCCATGCTTTTCATAGTGTTTCCTGCTGTTTACCCTAGTTTATATTTAAGATGAGATCTGTGCATGTGCAAATAATGATAAGCTAGTTGCGATAATACCGCTGTTGTGGCATAATCAGCTGTGGGAGACGAATCATGATCAAGAACGTGAGTGGTGATGGTTGGATACAAATCCAAAAGATGGACAGCTACGGTGGTGTAGACATCTCAGTAAGTGCTGGCTACATGCTCACGCAGATGTTAGAAGACCTTCGAGCACACTTGGCTGATGCCAAGCTGGAGAAACAGCTGCGCGAATCAGACCCCAACGTCAAGCTGGCTTATGATAGTTACAAGATGGCTGTGGCACTGGCCACTGACTCACATGACCACTAACACAGCACTGCTTTACCTAACGCTGCTATTGATCAAACACAGCATCGCTGATCTCATGCTGCAGGGCCGCATACCAGGCGGAGATACTGCTAAGCTGCCCGTGTTCAGCTACAAGAACTTCATACACAGCTGCGATCATGCGGGTCTAGGCTTTGTGGTCACTGTGCTATTTGCTGGGTTAGAGCTAGCTGCACTGTTGGCACTGGCAGAATTTGCGTGCCATTATGCCATAGATCATATCAAAAGCCGCATACGTTTTGGCATGGAATGGACTCTCAAGGACAGGGCATTCTGGCACTTACAGGGCATGGATCAAATAGCTCACACGCTGTGGTATGCTGCGATGGCCTGGACAGTATTGAATACCTGACACATCTCGGATGTTGGTTTAAGGTTGACAGCCTAACCAGCTAAATATCCCAGCATGTCATACCAAGCCAATACATCCGATAATGTCTATACGTTTACAGGTAATGTCAACATAACTGGCAACCTGATACTAAACGGCGCATCTCTATCATTGATAACTGGTCCCACCGGTGCTCCAAATGGCCCAACTGGCGCCAAGGGCGCTACTGGTGCCAGTGTCACAGGTTCAACAGGGTATACTGGTTCAACTGGTCCTACTGGACACACAGGTGCACAAGGTCCCGGCATAACTGGCCCTACTGGTAACACTGGTAACAGAGGGTTAACAGGTCCAACTGGGCTTGGTGCTACAGGTCCGACAGGCCCTGCCAATGGTCCTACTGGTCCGACCGGACCGGGAGTTACGGGTCCAACTGGCTATACTGGTTACACAGGTGTAACAGGTTATACAGGTTATACAGGACCAACTGGCTATAGCGGACCGACCGGATTCACGGGTCCAACAGGGCCTGTTGGCGATACAGGTCCAACTGGTCCTACTGGTTACACAGGTGCAACAGGCGTGCCAGGCACTGCCGTCAATACCGGTGCCACAGGTGCAACTGGTGCTACTGGAGTTACCGGCGCTACAGGTCAGACCGGACCAACAGGTGTCACTGGACATCTGGGATCTACAGGCGCTACTGGATTTACCGGCAGCACAGGTTCGACTGGGGCAGCTAGCACGGTAACAGGACCCACTGGTTATACTGGTCCAACCAGCACAGTAACAGGACCCACTGGATCAACAGGCGCTGCAGGAGCTAGCATTCAAGGTCCAACTGGTCCTCAGAGCACAGTCACTGGACCAACAGGTGCTACTGGTGTTCAAGGTGCTACTGGTTACACTGGATGGACTGGTGTGCAAGGTGTCACTGGTCCCACAGGCGCTACATCAACCGTACCTGGTCCAACTGGCCCGAGCATCACAGGACCAACTGGAGCTACTAGCACAGTAACCGGCCCAACAGGTGCCACGTCAACCATAACAGGACCACAGGGTAGCACAGGTACACAGGGTGCTACAGGGCCCACTGGTGCTACCAGCACAGTAACGGGTCCAACAGGGCCTGTCAGCACAGTAAGCGGACCGACTGGTGCTACCAGCACGGTAACTGGACCAACAGGTCCAACTAGCATGGTAACTGGACCGACTGGTGCAACCAGCACAGTTACAGGTCCTCAAGGACCAGCAGGTGTGCAAGGCGCAACTGGTCCTCAGGGCGTAGCTGGCTTCCTGGGACCAACTGGATCGCAGGGTACGATTGGTAATCTAGGACCAACAGGTCAGCAAGGCCCCGCTGGTGCACAAGGCGCAACTGGTCCTCAGGGTCCACAGGGTGTTACTGGTCCTTTCAGCACTGGTCCAACTGGTCCGCAGGCGATAGCTGGTGCATTCATATACACACAATCAGTTGCTGCAACCGTATGGACTGTGAATCACAATCTTGGCTATCAGTATGTCAACGTGGAAGTAATAAATGCCAGCAACAACAGTCTGGTTGGCACCTATGATTATCCAACCATAAACTACGTTAACACCACACAGCTGACCATAACTTTCACTACAGCTACAGCCGGCTACGCTGCAGTGACTTCAGGCGGCGGTCAGGTTGGTCCAACTGGACCTGCAGGCACAGGTCCAACTGGTGCTGCAAGCATGGTAACTGGCCCCGGCGGTGGACAAGGTGCACAGGGACAGACTGGTGCTCAGGGTCCAGCTGGCGTGCAGGGCAGCACTGGTCCACAGGGCTTAGCAGGTCCACAGGGTGTGACAGGCCCGCAAGGTGCAGCTGGCGGACAAGGTCCAACCGGTTTACAAGGTTCTGCTGGTGTGCAAGGTGCAACAGGCGCACAGGGCGCAACAGGCGCACAGGGTGCGACCGGAGCATCTGGTGCTATAGGCCCAACTGGTGCAACAGTGGTTGGCGGACAATTTACCTTTACTCAGGCAGTAGCAGCGACAACATGGACAGTAGTCCATAATCTAAACACACGTTACGTGAACGTATCAGTTATCAATGCCAGCAGCACCAGTGCAGTTGGCACATATACCATAACATATAACAGCGTCAATCAGCTCACCATAGTATTCGGTGCTGCCATAGCTGGATTTGCTGCTATAGCAGCAGGCGGCGGACCAACAGGTGCCACTGGTGCTGCAGGATCAGCAAGCAACACAGGAGCTACTGGTCCAACAGGTACTCAGGGTCCAACGGGCGCACAGGGCTCAGCTGGTGTGCAAGGTGCAACTGGTGCACAGGGCGCAGCTGGTAGCCAAGGACTGCAAGGCATACAGGGTCTGATTGGACCGTCTGGACCAACTGGTCTACAGGGGATAGTAGGCGCACAAGGAGCTACAGGTCCTGCTAGCTTGATCACCGGTCCGCAAGGTCCCACAGGACAGGTAGGTCCGACCGGTCCACAGGGTATAATCGGTGTCACAGGCGCTAAAGGCGCGACTGGCGCACAGGGTGTTACAGGCCCAATTGGATTGAGCCTTACGGGTGCGACTGGTGCACTGGGTCCAGCCGGTGTGCAAGGTGCTACCGGTCCACAAGGCTCAGCAGGTCCACAGGGCGTTACTGGACCACAAGGCGCAGCAGGTCCGCAGGGCGTTACTGGTACCCAGGGCGCAGCAGGCCCACAGGGCGCAACAGGAACGCAGGGCATAGCAGGTCCACAAGGCCCGCAGGGCATACAAGGTCCAACTGGTTACACAGGTGTGACAGGCGCAACTGGCGCAGCTGGTACAGCAGTGAACACTGGTGCAACAGGTCCGCAAGGTATCCAGGGTCCCACAGGATACGGTGCCACTGGTCCAACAGGCAGTCCAATAATAGGTGGTGCATTCACGTATACTCAGGTCAGTCCGGCACTAACGTGGACTGTGAATCACAATCTAGGTGTGAGATACGTGAACGTCGAGGTAATAAACGCCAGCGGCGTCAGCCTGGTTGGCACCTATGATTATCCAACGATAACATATGTGAATGCCACACAGCTAACCATAACTTTCACTTCAGCTACAGCAGGCTACGCTGCGGTGACATCAGGCGGCGGTCAGGTTGGTCCAAGCGGGCCTACTGGTCCTGCAGGCACGGCCACTAACACAGGGGCTACTGGTCCTACTGGTGCTACTAGCACGGTAACTGGCCCAACTGGTCCCTTAGGCACCGGCCCTACTGGCCCAACCAGCACAGTCACAGGTCCTACTGGCCCAAGCCTCGCTGGTCCTACTGGTCCTACTGGTTCGTTTGCTGGTACCACAGCACTGCAGATAGTTACTACAAACACTGCACTAAGCACCACGGTTGGCACCGGTGCGCTGCAAGCAGCAGGCGGCGCTGGTATAGCTGGCAACATCAATGTTGGCGGACAGCTCAGTATTATACAGGGTAACCTCCTCATAGCAGGTAGCAATGCAAGCATAACGAGCAACAGCGGTGCACTCACGGTTACCAGAGGTGCTGCAATAGGTGGCAACCTCAATGTTGGTGGACAGTATTTCAACATCACTGCACTGACCAGCAGGATCACCGCAGATTTCAGCAACACCACTGTGGCCAATCGCGTGATGTTCCAGACCAAGACCGTAAACAGCGGTACGCAGATCAGCCTCATACCAAACGGTGCTGTGGGGTTTGGCGGCACCACAGCACAGCTAAACCTCGAAGACACCAACAGCGTGGCCAATCTTGCTGGATCTGTGCTGCAGATAACCATGAGCCAGAGCGTGGCTGCACAGATAACATCAACTGTGCGCGGACTGGGCTCATATCTACCTCTGACATTTGCAGCAGGTGCAGGCGGCGAACGCCTGCGCATAGATCCGACCGGCAACGTGGGCATAGGATCAGCCACGTCGGTGATAGGTTCTTTGTATGCCAGAGACATAACCAGCAACACCAGCATAACTGCAACCGGGTTAATATTAGGCGGCACGGCAAACATAAACAATCTGATCACCAACACCAATGTGTACGGCGCTACTCTGCAGAGCAGCGGCACTGCTACGGTAAATGCTCTGATCACCAACACCAATGTGTACGGCGCTACTCTGCAGAGCAGCGGCACTGCTACGGTAAATGCTCTGGTTGTTAACACTAATGTTACATACAATACCCTGGTTGTACCAGGATTAACCACGCTGAACAATCTGGTGAACAACCTAAACATCACCACTGCAACACTGAACAGCACTGGATTAAGCCAGGTAGGCAGCTTGATAGTAAATGTTAATACAACCACTGACAGTCTCAATGTCATGGATCTGCTGCAAGCATATAACATACTCAGCAATGTTGACATAACCAGCGGCAGTCTAAATGCCACTGGCTTGGCAACAGCTAATGGATTCATAGCAAATACCAACATAAACACTGCTACTATCAACAGCATAGGGTTAGCACAGTTTAATCAGATCATCAGCAACAGCGATGTAAGCACTACTACACTCAGTGCTAGCGGCACAGCCACTGTTAACAACTTGGTAAGCAATGGTTACATCCAAGCAAATGCGCTCAGCATCACTACAAGTGCAGTATTTGCTAACATTGGCAGCAGCAATAACATCGTATCAGCACAGTCACTGATAGGTAATGTGATCGTAGGCAACGTCTATGGCGCATTTGGCAACAACGTCAGTATCAATGGCACCAATGCCAGCTTGTCGAATACCACAGGCGCGCTGACTGTAACAGGCGGTGCTGGCATAGCTGGCAACGTTTGGGTCGGCAACCTGTTCGTGGCAGGCAGTACTGGTGACACAGCAAGCCTCAATTTCAACCCAGGCTATCTCATGTACGTGCCACCAGCTGGCGCTGTTGAGTACGACGGGCAAGTGATATATGCAGCACCTAACCAAAGCGAACGTGGTGTTGTACCTGCAGAACAATGGTATGAGTTAGGTCAGATGCGCACACTACCTTTGGTGCAGCCTGGTACTGGTGCCAATCTGTTCACGCTCAGTGCAACAGTCACACAAGGACTACGTTACAGCTATGAGATCTGGGCCAGTGTGCTGCGCACCAACAGTGGTAACGGCGGCGGTTTACAGTATGCTATAGCTGGAACTGCAGGCTTTACTGAGCACAACTATGTGGCCTACACTACTATCAGTGCCAGCAACACTACGATAGTGAATACCAACTCCTTGTACAGCAACGTAACTGCAGGATTTAACACGTTTACTGACATGACTGGTAATCCAGGTGGTGGTACATTCAACTTCATGATTAACATCAAGGGTGTGGTTGGTATCGGTACCAGCGGAACGATTACTCCTCAGATAACACTTAGCGGTGGTAATGCTCCAACCAAGTTCCAGGTTGCGCCAGGTAGCAGGATGAAGATATATCCGATCGGTCCAAATACAGGCAATCTAGCTGTGGGCAGCTGGGCTTAAGGTATCAACCACCCTGTCCAGGGGCCTTGGAAAAGTATTTCCAAAACTTGTCTGGTTCGCCGTCATATTCCTTGGCTAGCGGATCGTGTGGGCGTGCCCTGGTAACTCGCGGCCAAGCCTTGCTGTAGTCATCATTTAACTTCAACCATGACGTGAGATCCTGCTTCTTGTTGGTGTCAGGAAATATGGCATCAGCAGGGCATTCTGGTTCGCAAACACCGCAATCTATGCACTCGCTGGGATTGATCACCAGCATGTTGTCGCCCTCGTAGAAACAATCTACTAGCTAAGGGCAGACAGAGACACAATCCATGTATTTGCACTTGATGCAATTATCTGTAACTACGTATGTCATTGTCCGCACTTTTCCTCCTTGATACCTTTATCCAAAGGCCTGTGGCTCTTGCTGTCTCGGATGCTGACGGGATCTCGCAAGCACTGTCCCCATCCGTTATGTATCTAATTATATCAGCTATTGCGCTGCGGGTCAAGCTGCCAAACCAGATACTGTGGCGCTTTTGTTGGTATGTTACGCTCGGTGATCATGTTTTGCAGCACTGCTTCTGGTTTATCTGCTGCTTCTATCCTCTGTCCAAGCTCTGCGATGCTGCCGTAATTCCACGCGGCATGCATCATCGGTGTTGTAGCAACTCCGAACTGATCGCACATCCATTGTTCTTCTGCTGGCACATGAGGTGCGTGCGGTGCTAACACACCTGGTACGTGCGGGGCAGTATAAGCATTATTATCGAACCATTGTGGCAGGAACTGCCCAAGTTGCATGGCAATATCAGTGCGAGTGTGCACGATGTAATGGTAATCGTCTGCTTGTGCTATCATGTCCAACGCAGTCTTGCTCTGATAGTACATGTTGAAAACAGGACGTATCTCAGCACCGTTAGGAAGGTTCTTGATCTTGGTTGCACGTTCAATCTGTGCATCTGTTGGCTCAGTCTGCATGATAACATTGTCGAACATATCTGTGGCCAGCAGCTCGGCTGCGGTGTTGTTCTTCCATCCTCGCCATGTGGCTAGATAGGTAGTTACTGTGGCATTTTGTATGTTAGACATCTGGGCCATGAATTCACTACAGCGAGCCACGGTGCTCTGCACTGTTGGACGCACAGGTCCTCTGAAAAGTACTGCTATCTTGACCTTGTCGTCCATGTGAATGTTATCTCCGATAATCGCAATTATATTGCCAGTGATACACCGAGATCACTAAATAGATTCACTTTAGGACCTGGGTATACAAGTGATCCAGGAGCAGGAGGTTACATGCAGTGTACAACCTACCTCAGTCTGGCACAGAGCCAGCTCCATTCCGACGTGCCACCTTCGTTGACATGCACCATGTTTGGCACATCGTGTACCATGCCTACGCAGCCTACATACCGCTGCTAGGACGCACACCGCCTACTTTCCTTGAAAACTTTGATCACCACATAGCAGCCAAGAACCTCTGGTTGCTGGACAGCACAGCAGGTGTGAATGCCATGGTAGTGCTAACTCCTGCCGATGATCACCTGATGATACAAGCGCTGTGTGTGAATCCTGATCATCAAGGTCAGGGACTGGGACAGCAAGCACTGGCTTTTGCTGAGAGCAAGGCACGTGAGCTGGGCTATGACGAAGTTAGGTTATACACCAACAGCAAGATGTCGCGCAACCTCAAGATTTATAGGCAGTGGGGCTTCCGCGAGACTCATCGCGAAAGCTATGATTGGGGCAAGCGTGTGCACATGCGCAAGCTGCTCAAGGCTGCGAAGCTGATCAGACTGCGTCGGCCAGCCGTGCTTCCAGTAGCAGCCTAATATTTTCTGCTAGATCGCGGTCGTAGCCTGCGTCTGTGTCATTCAGTGCTGGCAGATTCTTGAGTGCCCAGACCCAATAGTCATCCGGTATCTCTGAGAGTGCCACGCCTCGATACTTGCCAAAAGGCCATGACACGATGGGAATTGTGCTCCAGCACAGTGCATGCAGCTGTGCGCCCACATCTGTGCCAAGGCTGATCAGGTCTTTCTCCACAGCGATGCCAATCAGCCGTTCCAACAGCAGCGCACAGATTAGAGTGTCAGCACCCGCCCTATGGCTAACGTGATCATCAGGTACAGGTAGATCAAGCAGATATCTGAGGTAATTGAGTCCATACTCGATATCTCCAAAATCATGCGCTAGTATGTGCTTGCTTAGCCGCCAGGTACAGATCCATTCTGACTGGTTGCGCGAGCTAGCAACGTCTGCTGCGCTACCACAGCGATCCCAGGCCACAGCCAGCACAGATTGATCATAACTGCAGTTGTGTGCTACGAAGTATCTAGCACTATCCCAGTTCAGCATGTGTTTGATTTCACTGACACATTGATCCCAATAGGGCTGATCTCGGATCATCCTTGGGCCAATGTTGTTCTTGGCGCTGGCAGCTGGTGGTATGCCATTGCGGGCGTTGAACAACCTATCTCTGATCACCCAACCGTCTCGATCGTTGAAGCGAGCAGCAGCCAGCTCCACGATCTCAGCTTGATCGGCGATTAAGTTAGTGGTTTCGGTGTCAAGTACCGTGACTTCTCGGAGGAATTTGCGTGTGCTCATGCTAGAAATATAGCATGATTATGACACACTGTCTACCGTTATTGTATGAAGAAGGTGTACTGGTTGTAGTAGTGGAACTGCAGATAGTAGGCGTTCTGAGTGTTGTCGATGTTCTGTATATTCAACCAGTATGCGGGAATTGATCCAGTGCCCAGCTGGTTCACGTTCAGAGGCCATGCAGCCTGCGCAGGTTTTATCTGATCGGCGCTGAGAGTGTCAGCATAGTAGCACACAGTGTTGCCCAGACCGTTGAGATTGATGCGATTGCCAGCAAATCCTGGCGGGATCACGTTGATGCCATTGGGGTCTATGCTGAGCCACAGCAGCATGGTACCCTGTTGCTGGCTCCAAAATGTGCTTTGATTTGCAGCTATCACACACTGCTGCCAGTCTGGCGCCAAGCGCATGGGCCAGCAATCCGTCTGAGATTGCGGTATGGTGTATTGATTGGTAGGACTGTAGTCCTGTCGGATGTTCACGCCCGGCGGTGTCAGAGGTAAAGGATAGTAGACCATGCAGATATTTATGGGCTAAATATCCAAGATCAATCCTGCGAGTGCTCATGAGCGTTTATTCTTATCCCGTGGTAGACATACAAGGACCTACTGGCCCAACCGGCCCGCTAGGAGGGCCTACGGGTCCAAGCGGCACCCCAGGTACAGCAGTAAACACTGGTGCAACTGGCCCCACAGGCGTGCAGGGCCCGCAAGGCATCGCTGGTACGGCAGTGAACACTGGTGCAACTGGTCCTACTGGCCTCAGAGGTGCTACTGGTGCAGCAGGTACAGCAGCTAACACAGGTGCAACTGGCCCAACTGGTGCTACCAGCACGGTACCCGGACCAATCGGATACACAGGTCCAACTGGTCCAAGTATCACTGGTCCAACAGGTTACATAGGTCCTACTGGTCCTATCGGTGAAACAGGTCCTACTTGGAACGGCGGCACCGTAACCAATGCTGTCATAGTATTCAACACTGCAGCAGCTACATCGACTGTGAGTGGTGCGATACAGACCACAGGCGGTGCCGGCATAGCAGGCAACTTATTCGTTGGCAGCAACGTAATAGTGGCCGGTAGCAACATATCACTGACCAATGCTGTGCAGAACAGCATTGCATGGAACGTCAACGGTATAGCTGCTCCAACGTTTACCACACGGTCAGCGGGAACCAAACTGCTGTTATATCCAGCTATTGGCCCAGCAGCCACTGACTTTGCCCTGGGCATAGAAAGCGGCACGCTATGGTACAGCATACCAAGCACTGTTACCACACGTCAGTTCAAATGGTACGCCGGAACCACTAATATCATGCAGCTCAGTGGGCAAGGCAATCTACTAGTTGGACCAACAACACTGCCATCTGGCAGCACAGCTACTATAGTTGTAGATGGTGCTGGAACCAATGCAGGCGGCATACAATTTGCTAACAGCGCATCGGGCGGCAGCAACATTGGTATTGGATTCGGCAATGCATTAGTGTTCAGTACTTACAGTGGCACTGTTGGTGCAGAAGTCTACACTGAACAGATGCGATTGGTACAAGCATTCCCTGCCACTGGCAATGCTGGTAACCTATTGATAGGATACACTGCATCCAACGGCAATTATCGATTGCAGGTTAACAGCCAAATCTTTGCTACAAGTGCAACTATAGCTACATCTGACCAACAGTATAAAGATAACATCACGCCTCTGGGATCGACTCTGGACATGGTGATGAGCCTCAATCCTGTGACCTTTGATTGGAAGCCGCATCCGGTGCACAACTTCACCCAAGGTACCAAGGTTGGTTTTATAGCACAAGATGTACAGACAGTGTTGAAAGACACCGCTTACATTGATAGCATCGTGTATGAGAACAGTACTACGCTGTTAGATGGCACAGCAGAACCATTCTTGGGTCTTGGTGAAACAGCACTGATACCTCTGTTGGTCAAGGCTCTACAGGAGCTGAATGCCAAGCACGATGCGCTCGCAGCTGATTTTTCTGCTTACAAAGATACACATCCGTGAGAACTCGAGCGATGAAAAAGCAGCAGGTAGATAGACTTTCAGGCTACATAACTGATATAATCTGTGATCACGGCATGAGGTATCAATGGTAACCGCAATCCCAGCTACAGGCACTGCAATCAGGATGGGTGGCGTATGGGCGGCTTACACAGCTGGTGCATTACCGGCAGCCAGCACCAATGTAAGCCTCAATGCTGTGCTAGGTGTTACCAAATCAGGCCTGCGTACTGCAGGCCAGATAACGCCATTGAGCGCTACCTTTGGCGGCAGGGTTGGACCTTTCAATTACGTTTGATAACTTGACCTTATGTGCAACGGTGCCTAAACTCTAGTGAGTTCACACCGGAGACTGACATGGATATCGCAAAGACTCGAGAGCTGTTGGATAAGATTCCCAGCAGGACTGATTATGAATTCCGCAATTTCGAGATAGAATCACAGGGTAGCTGGCATCGACAGATGCGCTATGCGCTGAGGCAGAAGGAAAGCCTAGCAGACGCTATTGACAAGATCGCCGCAGAGATAGAGCTGGCAGAATATGCAGTGTCCCGAATAGTCGATACCAACGAACAGGCCATACAGGCTCGTATAGTAGCAGCCAATAACAATCAGCTAAATCGCGACCGCAGCGATCTGGTGCAGCAGATGGCGCAGGTCGATGCATGGTTAGATGTCTACGACGACAGTGAATTTGAAGATGTCATACGCGGGCTGGAGCTCAACGAAGGTGATAGCTGGAGCGAGACGCTGGGACGCGAAATAGGTGTAGAAGTGCTCACGGACAAGCAAGCCAGTAAGTCCAGCCTCATGCAGGCCAGTATGCTGCCATTGGCTGACTACAAGAAGAGCGTGATCATCACCAATCAATTCGCTGGATTCCTCAAGAAGACTGCAGAACAGGCTGAGAACAGCGTTGCTGTGAATAGACCTCCTAGCATGCCGACCCAGGCTCCGGAAGTGTTGCCAGATGCAGTAGCTGAGATGGCCGAGCTACGCGATAAGATGTTTGAAGCGGTGGAAGCTGCATCGGACGCTGACAGCAAAGAGAAAAAGAAGAAAAAGAAGAAAAAGTAACACATGTCAGGCATGATGAAGCGTGCGCTAGGACGCATCCAACCTGCCAAGATCAGCATCTGTGTGCCCTGCCGCGATACAGTGCACGCAGCATTTGCTTTTGATCTAGCCAAGCTCATGCAGCATTGCCAGATGATTGGCACAGAAGTTACACCACATTTCTGCATAGGAACTCTGATCGTAAACCAGCGCGATCAGCTTGCTGAGATGGCTATTGAAGCAGGCAGCACTCACATCATGTGGTTAGACAGTGATATGATGTTCCCGCCTGATACTATACAGAGATTGCTAGCGCATGATGCAGCCGTGGTAGCAGGAAACTATGTCACACGGCAATATCCGCACAAGACAGTGGCATACCGTGAGATGCATGACTGGCGCAGCTATGTGATCAATGACGGCAAGCAAGACCTCATCAGCGTAGCAGCAGTGGGCATGGGCTGCATGTTAGTCAAGACAGACGTGATACAGCAGATGGCCAGACCTCGTTTCCAAACCACATGGATACCCGAGACACAGGATCACATGGGCGAAGATTTCTATTTCTGCCAGCAGGCAATCAAGCTAGGCTACGAGATACTGATCGACGATGCGCTCAGCCGTGAGCTGCAGCATCTGGGTACGGTAAGTTTCAACCACGGTATGGTCAAAGCCGGACTGGTATAGCAGTTAAATACTGCCAGAGGTATCAATGACGTTCCAGATATTCCAAGAGCTAAAGCCATCGCAATACGACACCGTAAGGATGTACACTGCCCCTTATGGCAGCAATCTAGGTGTGCAAGGCCAGCTGCTGATAGTCAACCAAGGCAATCCTCAGGTTGACAATGGTAGCATACCTATTGATCTAGGACGGGACACTGATTATATCAGAGTAGGACTGAGTTCAAATCTAATACTGTATCAGACTGGATACGTGATGTATGACACGCAGGTACCGCCTAATCAAGTAGCACAGCTACAGGATATAAATCTAGCTAGCGGTGAGAGCCTGTTCATCTATAGCCAGAAAGGTTATACCAGTTTCGTGTTCACTGGTTCTACAGTAACCGTTTAACTGATTTCCTTGCCATCACTGTAGAATTCTAATAAGCCTAAACGCATGATGAATGGGCTACGCTTGTTCTTGCGCTTCATTTTCATCACAAATCCAGTGGGCATCTCTACCTCCAGCTCTGCCAGTTCCTTGCGTATTATGGTACCTTTGACTCGCCGTGCAGTGTCACTGCATTCTATGTAAACGCGGTTCTTTGGTGCCTTTTCATTGATCATCACTGGATCTCCTTGATCGCAGTGTACGATCAGCTTGATTCAAAACTGTAAATTCCAACGCAGCATAGCAATGCCATCTGGTGCAGCATCAGCATTGCCGTCTGGTTGCAAGCGCACGCCAGCTGCTAGGCTGAGCTTGTTGCCTTGGCGGAAGCTATTGGTCCAGTATGCTTGCAGGTCAGTTTCGGTACCAGTACCAACCAAATCCAGTGTCTGTGACTGATAAGTGATGTTACCGTCCATGTCGCGACTCGCGGGCACATTTAGCACTGCGCTACCACTGACTGTATGGTTTGGCATGCTCGCAACCACGCCTAGGCGATCGCTGTCACTGAACACTGCGCTCTTGCTGAATCCCACAGCTGCACTGGCCAACACGATCTGGCTCATGTTATCTACCAGTTGGTTAGTACCACCCAGTTTGCTGTAACCGATGCTGGCACTGAGATCCAGGCTGAAACCACTGCCCAGAGATAGTCCACGATCTAGTGCAACGAATGCAGTGTCTGCACTGGTCGCCATGCTTGATCCTGCTGCAACCTGCTGCCCGTAGATGCTATTAGATTCGTGTACCAAGCCTAGCTGTAGATCGCCCCAGCGATAGAGTGCGCCTGCAATGCTGGGTTGGGTAGCAGTGCCCATCAGTGATTGATCATCTCCTGCTGCATAGGTATGTGTGCTGAACCAAGTGGTCATACTAGGTGTGCTCGCCACCATCTTCTGATCCATGCCCATGCTGAGATATGGGTTACCCAGTCCTGCTATAGCCGTTGGCACAGTTGCGTGCTCGGCGAGATTAGCATCATCTACTAATCCAAGCTTCCACCCACCCGGTAGCTCAGTGATAGTTTGATCAGCACCAAAGCGTGCCATCTGTGTGTCCATGTTGACCCAGCTTTGTGTGCCACCGACCATGCTGCTCATGCTCACGCTGTAGGCACGACCGTAATCATCCAGCACCATCATGCTGTTGCCAGCTGCGGCTATCTTGCCAAATCCCGCAGGAAGGCTGAGGCCACTCTGGTTCAGAGGCACTGCACCGCTTGCCACAGTTGCTCCGGTTGGGACCACGACAGTGCCCTGTGGTGCAGTTGCCGCGGCCAAGTTCATCATGCCTTGGCCGTAGATGTTGGAGTTGGCATAGATACCTGTCTTGGTAGCTGTGCGCAAGAGGATGCTGGTGATCTGGCTGCCTGTGAGATAGGGCCATTCCTGTTCCAGCAGTGCCACGCCGCCTGCTACCATTGGTGCAGCAAAGCTGGTGCCACTACCGATAGCCAGCTGTGTGCCGTATATTCCCAGTATGTTGCTGCCGGGTGCTGCCAGACAATAGGCCTTGGCTATGCCGCATTGGTTGCTGTAGCTGGCGATAGCACCATTGGTATCAGTTGCCACAGCCACCAACCACGTGCCAGCTAGCTTGCTGTCAATGCTGGGCAAGGTTGCATAATAATCGGGACTGGTCGTGCTGTAATTGCCTGCAGCGAACACCGTGACCGCACCGTGTGCAGCAGCGTTCTCATAGGCTGCGATAGTCCGAGCGTTCTGGCTCAATACCGTGGCAGTGTTGACCTGGCTCTGCATGAGGTTGCTGCCCCAGCTATTGTTAAAAACCTTGGCACCATTGTTGGTAGCAAAGGTGATACCGTTGGCCAACTGTTGATCAGTCCATGTGCCAGACCCTGTGCTATCCATGACCTGGATGGGCATGATCTTAGCACTTGATGCCACGCCGTACATGGTCATCTGTCCAGGCTGTGTCTGCGTGTTAGCAGCGATGATGCTGCTAACGAAAGTACCGTGCCCGTTGCCGTCGCTGTTTACAGCGCCGCCCGTGTAGATGTTGTAACTGGGACCCGCTGTGTTGCCCAGGAACTTGTAACTGTTGGTAAGCCCAGTATCAAATACAGCAACCGTGATACCCTTTCCAGTCAATCCTCGAGACTGCGCTGCGCTGAGATTTATAGTGGGCAACGCCCAACTCACATAATATTGACCGATGGGCACGTAATAGCCCTGTGTAAATGTCTGTGCAGCGGCCGGACCAGCTAGCAAAAGCAACATAATGGCAATGAAATTACGCATGTTTCTCTCCGATTACCCTGTTATATTAGCACAGATTTCGCAGAGCACAAGCGAAATCTCTGCGATAAATATCCGCATGAAACTCACCCAGCTCAACGAAACCAAAGAAAAACTAACCCTTGAACCCTTGCCATATGCTCGCGATGCGCTGGAACCAGTGATGAGCAAAGCCACCGTGATATATCACTATGATCACCTCACCAAAGGCTATGTGGATAGGTTTAATTCTGGCGAGGGCGATCCGGATTTCAACGAAGCTGGTGCTTTCCTGCATGCCATATTTTGGGCTCAGTTCCGAACACCCAAGGTACCTAACCGTCCCGTGGGTGCTGCGCTCAAGCTGATAGAAGATAACTTCCGCAGCTACGATAACTTCAAGCTGGAGATAGCCAAGGCTGCCAAAAGCATACAGGGATCTGGTTGGGTATACCTCAGCAAGCGCGGCGAGATCAAGACCATACCAAACCACAAGATACGGCGCGACATCCTGATTGCTATAGACTTCTGGGAACATACCTATGCGTTGGATTATGAATGGGATAAGGATGCATTCCTCAGCAAGATCTGGCGCTGCGTGGACTGGGATGTGATAAATCACCGTTTGAGTGGTGCATAAAGACACTCTCGCAGATAGTCATAGATAGATTCTGCCAGTTCCGCGACACATAATTACTCAATCAACTGTGGAGTGCGACAATGTCTGGATACAATGTTTGGTGCAAGTGGCATCCGTTGAAAGTGGTGCTATTAGGTGAATGTTACAGCAGCAGCTTTTTCAAAGATATCAAGAATACACGGATACGGTCAGCCTTGCAACGCATAGCCGACGACACACAAGAAGACCTAGAAGGTTTCCAAAAAGTGCTCAAAGATTATGGTGCTACGGTTCTGCGTCCCAGATTGAACCCGCACATCAGCATAATGGATAATATTAACGCCCGCGGCCAGATAAACGGAGGTCAGGGTGTACCTCGCGCACCGTTGCAACCCAGAGATACTCAGCTGGTGATCGGAGATAAGCTTTACATGACCAACACCGATCATGGTTCAATCATGCAGGAACTCTACAGATATGAGAGCCACATAGATTCGTATGTGAATCTGGTGATAGGCATAGCAAATAGCAGCGAAGATATCAAACGCAGAACCCGTAGCATTCCTAGATGGCTATGGCATGAGATAGCAGGTCAGGGCTGGGGTAACTATGAAGATTATGTCAAACCAGATTATTTTAACACCGTTGATGCACAGATCGCAGCTGACATCCTCAGACACCACAACACGCTTAGGCCATCCATAGATGCTGCCAGCATGACTCTGGTTGGTAGGGACCTTTACATAGATTACATGCTAGATTATACCAGGCCGCCGTTGGATACGCTGCAAACCGATCTGATAAACTCACACAGCGATGTGCGCATAAATGGTCTGACCATTGGTGGGCATAACGATGGCGTATTTCACACTCTCAAACCTGGCGCCATCATCAGCCTCAGAGAAATACAGAACTACGCAGAGACCTTCCCTGGCTGGGACGTTTGCTATTTGGAAAACCAAAGCTGGAACAAGATGCGCGGATTCCTCAAGATGAAGCGCAAGGTGCAGGGCAAATGGTGGGTACCAGGAGAAGAAGACAATGACGAATTCACAGAATTCGTGGAAACTTGGCTTCAGGACTGGGTTGGCTATGCAGAGGAATCTGTGTTTGACGTTAATGTGTTGATGTTGGACGAAAGACATGTGTGCGTGAGCAACTACAACGAGACTGCATTTCAGTTCTTCAAGAAGCATAACATAGAGCCCATCATAGTGCCTTGGCGCCACCGATGGTTCTGGGACGGTGGGCTGCACTGCATCACGCTGGATCTCAATCGGGAGGGCACGCAGGAAGATTATTTTCCTGACAGGCAAGGACCGGTATTTGACAACGGCTACTGATGTACGCTCGAATAAACCTGTGTCACACAGATTACCAGCTGAGACCCAATGCCAAGCTCGTCAATGATCCAAACATAGATCAGCTGCAGCAGATCTATGTTCAATACTGCAAACACAAGAAGTTTCGCAGCGTGATGCCCATCTTTGATAGCGAATACACAGATGCCCGTAACGACGTGATAGTGTATTACAATCAGCAATCTGTGATAGCATTCAGCTTGCTGCGCAGATATGATGATCGCAACGTGGAAGCCATACAGTTTGCCTGGGACTATGCAGAACCAAAACTACGCTTGGGCATACGCAGCCTAGAGCATGAATGTGCCTATTATAAATCACTGGGCTACAGCTATCTCTATCTAGGCGATGCGGATGAGTACAAGAGCAAGATAGCAGGGTTTGAGCTGCTAGGCCCTGCTTGATCTCCAAGTTACCACCTGGTCAAGGTACTCTTTGGTCCAGTTTTTGTAGTAGCCCAGCATCTTCAGCTTCCTGCTGGCTAGATCCAATTTGCTCAATCTCTGCATCATCAACAGATTGTACCTGCCATTGTTGAAACTGAGACCCAGCTGCTGTTCTGGCTCTGCCTTGTGATCATCTAAGACCACTAGATCGCGCGGCATGTATTCCTGGTTCAGCGCATCCATCAAAGCCCATAATGCGCTGGATGGCATGCTGTCTGGCATGATGAACACCACGACATCTCTGCTGTCATCCCAGGCATCAGCAGCTGCCATGATCACCGATAGCGCATCGCCAAGAACTGTGATGAACTCAACCTTGCCATCAAGATGTGCCTTGCGTGCGAATGGACACTTGCTGAGCCCAGCCAACTGCTCATGCGGCAGGCTGAGATCCTTGACTATCCACTCAATGAGATAGCGTTCAGCTGCCGCATGTTCCATGTCACTTGCTCCCGTCATTGGTCGGTGATAGCACTGAGCAGGTCGCGAGCCCGCTGAGGATTCTTCAATCTCTCCAATGCCTTGTTTTCGATCTGCCGCACGCGCTCGCGAGTGACATTGAAGCGATTGCCGATCTCTTCCAGGGTGTACTCTCGCATGGTGCCAATGCCAAAGCGCATGCGCAGCACACGCTCTTCTCTGCTGCTCAGCCCTTCCAGCACATCACCTATGACCTCAGTGATCTCTGCCTTGGCAATCTGTTCAAAGGCATTCTCGCTTTCAGTGTCTTCGATGAGATTGCCTAGCTTGCCTTCTTCCTCGTCACCCACGGGCGTCTCCAGGGAGATGGGATCCTTGGCCACTCGCAGCGTGCGATTGATCTTGTCCACATCACAGCTCAGCATCTTGGCTAGCTCTTCCACGCTGGGCTCATGCCCAGTGACGAACACATGCTCCTTGGTGGCCTTCTGTATCTTCTTGAGCGTGTCCAACACATGCGACGGGATTCTGATTGTTCTGTTGGATTCTGTGGCTGCCTTGATGATGGCCTGTCTGATCCACCAGGTGGCATAGGTAGAGAAACGATAGCCCAGCTGCCACTTGAACTTCTCCACTGCTTTGAGCAGGCCAATGTTGCCCTCTTGGATCAGATCCAGCAGCTGCCCGCCGTTATTGCTGTTTTGGTTATACTTCTTGGCCACTGAGATCACCAAGCGCAGATTGGCCTTGGTCATAGCAGCTATGGCTTCATCCTTGACCTTGCTCTGATGGCGCAACACACGCACAGCTGTGCGCAGCTCGCCCACCGGCAGTCCAGCTGAATCAGCCTGTTCCTGCATCATGCCAACCCAGTTGCCAATCTCGTTGGCTTTGTGTTTAAGCTTGTCCCAGCCCTTGCCTTTGGTACCTTGCAGCCACGACATATGCTCATGTCCCACATACTTGTCCAGGAACTCGCTGCGGTCAACTCCTGCGTCCATGGCCAAGCGCATGAGAGCGCCGTCGCCTTCCAACAATCGCCTGTTGGTCTCTTGTAGCCGTTCCATGATGGTACCAATGCTGGCGGGCAGCAGATGCAGTTCATTAAAAGCAGCAATCAGTTCGTCCTTGGCTGCTTTCTTGCTGGTGTCTGACAGATACTGTGCACACAATTCTCGCACATGTGATAGCTGTGCATCCAGCTCGCTGCTGAGATTGCCATCCTCGTCGCCTTCCAGATCAAACACAGTGTCAACTGCTTTATCGCCCCGTTGGATCTCTCCAATCCAAGCATCGATGGTCTGCACAGTCATGGGCACTGCAAACAGCGTGTCCATGATGGTCTGCTTGCTGCTCTCGATGCTTTTGCTGATCTCAATCTCTTTGGCATGGTTCAGCAGTGGAGTCTTGCCCACTTCCCTGAGATACAAGCGTACAGGATCCTGCGATCCACTGTCTGCAGTGACCTTGACCTTGGTGTCTTTTGGAGCTTTTGCTTTGGTTGTTGCTTTTGCCATATGTGTGTTGTCCCTTGTCATACTCATACCAAACCTGATGTGATATACCTCAGCTAGCGGTAAACTAGCACGTGGATCTAGTGCTGTCAAGTGGAATTTTGGTTCAGCCCCCTCTGGGTCCTGCTTTGCGGATGGTGTTCTTGGGTGCTTTATAGCGATTTTGCTTGGGCGAGTTTTTGAAATCGTTACGTAAATTCTTGGGATCTGGCTTGGTTATCTTGGGTAATATGATGGTGGTCTTGGGTTTTACACCGTCCGTCATTGAATGCTCCCACGCTGGTTTTCATTAATATATATGTGTGCGCAGGTCGCGACTTTCAAGTGTATCCGAGAAATAATCTTAGGTAGCGATATCTGTGATCGACGTTATATAATATAGCATGGCAGACAGACAGCGCATAGATGAGCTAGCACCATTAATGGACGCAATCAGTCCAACTTTCTGCATGGCCAAGTGGCATCATACCACAATATATCTACATACTGGTGAGACACACAGCTGTTATCATCCGGCGCCGCATGCTATAGATATCAAGCGTATAGGCATGAACCCATCTGCACTGCACAACACTGCGCAGAAGAAGAGCGAGCGCAGGCAGATGATGGCAGGTGGTAAGCCAGACGGTTGCAACTACTGCTGGAAGATCGAGGACATGGGCAAGGATTATGTCAGCGATAGGCACATACGCAACAGCACCATCTATCGTCCAGAACGCTTGGAAGAGATCAAGCAGCGCGGTGCTAGCTTTGACGTCAAGCCAGAATACATCGAGATCAGCTTTGGCAATGAGTGCAACTTCAAATGTGGTTATTGCCATCCCAAGAGCAGCAGCAAGTTCTACAACGAGATCAGAGATCATGGTCCTTATCTAAAAGTCAAGAACCATCGCTGCGACATAGATTGGATGACCATCTACGAGGAAGATGCCAATCCGTTCGTGGATGCCTGGTGGCAGTGGTGGCCGCAGATCCGCGACACAGTTAACATCATGCGTGTCACAGGCGGCGAACCTCTGCTGCACAAGAGCACATGGAAACTGCTAGACGATCTATTAGAGAATCCCATGCCCAACTTGGAGCTCAACATCAACAGCAACCTTGGTGTAAAACCCATACTAGTGGAGCGCATGAGCCGCAAGGTGCGCGAGCTGATTGATCGCAAGTGTATCAAGAGTTTCAGCTTGTTTACCAGTTTAGACACCTGGGGCCCACAGGCAGAATACATACGTACTGGATTAGATCTCACGATCTGGGAGCAGAACCTAGACACCTACATGAGATTAAGCGGGCAGATCGTCAGCTTCATGATAACCTTCAATGCGCTGAGCGTGCCCCGCTTCCAGTCACTGTTGGCCAAGCTGCTGGAATGGCGTGCGCGTTATGCTCCCACAGATGATCCCCGGCCCAAGATACGCAATGTCAGGTTTGACACGCCCTATCTCAGAGAACCTCTGCAGTATGACATCAACATATTGCCCAAGGCAGAATTCATGCCCGCAATGCGAGTAGCGCTGTCATTCATGGAAGCACACGAAGCAGACGAGGACAAGCAGGCATTTGGCAGCTTGGAAGTGGACAAGTTCCGGCGAGTGGTCAAGTACATGGAAACCACTGAATACAGTGCTGAAAAGCTGCTGGAAGGACGGCGGGATTTCCACGCTTGGTTCACCGAGTATGATCGCAGGCGCAGCACTGATTTCCGTGCAACCTTCCCAGAATTAGTTGCGTTCTATGAGGCCTGTGCGCTGTTATGAGCAACAATGGCGTGTTCTGCATGTTGCCCTGGGTACACATGCATTTCTGGCCAAACGGCAACGCCTATCCCTGCTGTGTCAGCGACAGCAGATACGCACTGGGTAACACCAATCAAACCAGCATCTCAGAGATCTGGAACGCTGCGCCCATGCGAGAGCTAAGGCGCAACATGCTTGCAGATCAACCCAGCACTGCCTGTGCTCGCTGCTATGAGCTGGAAACAGCAGGTGTCCAAACTCTGAGACAGCAGAGCTTAGCTGACTATTCGCATCATCACCGCAGCGTGTCATCCACGCTGGCAGATGGTACGGTGCCTGAGGTAAACATGGCATACCTTGACGTGCGGTTCAGCAACATCTGCAACCTGCGCTGCAGGACCTGTGGCCCTGAGCTGAGCAGCGGATGGTATGATGATGCTGTGGCGCAGCAACCCACATACGATCAGCCGCGCATCATAAACATCAACCGCAGCGGAGAGTTTTGGGCGCAGCTGTTACCCTATCTAGACCAGACCGAAGAAGTCTACTTCGCGGGTGGCGAGAGCCTGCTCACTGAAGAACACTATCACATATTGGATCACTGGATAGCCACAGGCCATACCCAGGTGAGGATACGCTATACCACTAACTTCACAGTGTTAGACTACAAGCAGCGAGACCTCTTTGAGCTGTGGCGGCATTTTCCCAACATACACGTTGCTGCCAGCTTGGATGCTAGCCATGCTCGCGGCGAGTATCTGCGCAAGAACATGGTGTGGGCAGACGTGGTAGCCAATCGAGAGCGCATGATCAGGGAGATCCCGCAGGTACAGTTCCATATCACGCCAACAGTGAGCCTGATGAACGTGCTGCATCTGCCAGACTTCCACCGCGAATGGGTAGAGCTAGGGCTGCTGGAACCAGACAACGTGCGCATAAACATCCTCGATCATCCAGAACACAGCAGCGTCAAGGCACTGCCTGCAGTGCTCAAGGACGCAGCGAGATCGCGGTTGCATCAGCACACGGACTGGCTGCGATCGCTACAGGCCAAGCAGGACAGCTTGGCGGCCTGGCAGAGCATAGTGAACGTCATGGACAGCAGTGACGACAGCCATCATCTCAAGGATTTCTACAATGATACCTCCAAACTTGATCAGCTGAGGAAAGAATCCTTCTGGGACACATTCCCTGAACTAACCCTGATGAATACTGCAAATGACACAGCTACAATGTGCCGATTGCCCTGGGTAAACATCAACACCACACCTCAGGGTCGCGTCAAGCTTTGCTGCAATATCTCTGATAATCAACATGTGACCATCGGAGAAAGGCCTGCCGACTGGTCGCGAGACGATCTAGAACAGATATGGAACGGCGAATACCTGCAGCAGGTCAGATCGCAGATGTTGCAGGGCAAACCAGTGCGAGATTGCCAGGTATGCTACAGGCAAGAACAGCTCAACAACAGCAGTCCCAGATTGACTGCTAATGTTGCATTCGCACAGGACAGCAGCAGGTTAGATACTGTAGCCAGCTTGCCCGTTAGCTTCGAACTGCGTACCAGCACTAGGTGCAATCTGCAGTGCAAGACCTGCTGGAGTGGCAGCAGCAATCTCATTGCAGAACAGCGAAAGCTGAGCCTTGGATGGGCCAATCTGCCTGAGAATGATCCACAGCACCTGGCACTACCTGGTTGGTTAGCAGAAAGTTGGAATGAGGAGCTAGATCATGTTGGCACGGAATCGAACGGATATGCTCAAGAACAACATAGCTTTGAAAGCTTTGGAAAGCTTGCTGCTGGATTGAAACGCTTGTACATCACAGGCGGCGAACCTACCATGGATGCCAACATACCGCGATATCTGGATGCTCTGCTAACAGCAGGTAACCATGATTGCCATGTGAGCTTCACTACTAACTGCACGCTATGGAATCAAAAGCTGATAGATAAGCTAGGCCAATTCTCTAACACAGAGATACAGCTAAGCATAGATGCACATGGTGCTGCCAATGATTTCATACGGCAAGGCAGCCACTGGCATGAGATCACTGCTAATGTGCAGAGATATCTTACTATGTCAGCTGCAAGCAACATCAAAATATATACCGTGATCAGCGCCTTTAATTGCTTGGAGTTAGAACCATTCATCGAATGGGTGATCAATACGGTCAATCTGCATGGTCGTAAAGTCATATGGTTTCCAATCATATTAGAGAGTCCTAGCTATCAGAGGCTCACTACATTGCCACTAGCAGCGAGATTAGCAGCAGCTGATGTCTTAGACCAGCGTTTCAACGAGCATGATTGGCCGCAGCACACCTGCGACTATCGAGATGGTTTAGCCCATTGCTTGCGTGCATTGCGCGATAGTGATGTGTTGCCCAAAGAAGAAGGCATCTACAAGCTTCGCGAATGGCTGTTTTACGATTGGCATCTGCGGCGGCAGCGTGATCATGTTAAACCAAGCCAATATTGGAACAGCGTGTTGCCTACACTAGCAAACGTACTCGAATGGACCGAAGAAGATTGGAAAAACCATGGATGATCTAGTGGAAATCGCATGGAGCGAAGATCCAGTGTTGTTTATAACCTGGCAGACCAGTGACGTCTGCAATTTCCGTTGCAGTTATTGCAACGAAGGCAACTGGGGCGGCGATCAACCCAACGAGGACGTGGAAACCTATCAGCGCAATCTGGGATTGACGCTGGATAAGATGTGGCAGCAGGGCTATCGCAAGATCAAGCTGTTTCTCAGCGGCGGTGAACCCACGCACTGGCAGGGTTTGATACCCATGCTGCGATGGTTCACTGGTAGGCCAGGCTGGAAGGTTACTACAGCAGTCAATACCAATCTCAGCAAGCCTACCGTATGGTGGGAACGCTTCTGTCATCACTTTGACGACGTGGTAGCCAGCTATCATCCTGAGTGGGTCAAGCACGATCTGTTCATGGCTAATGCACAGCTGCTCAGCACCAACGTGAACTACTTGGCAGTGCGCATGATGATGACAGAGCAGCACTGGGACAGTCAGCTGGCCGCAGCAGATCAGATATATGCAGCTCTGCCCAATGTGCATCTGGAATATGTGCCCATACTGACTGAGATGAGCAGGGCTGCTGAACCCTACAGCTACAGTGATCCGCGCAAGGTGGCTTGGTTAGAACGCAACAATCTAAAGATCAAGCAGACTGCAGACAAACCACACAACAGGGTTGGCGGTACACATACTATGGAACGCTACAGCGACGGCATGGTACAACCTGTGAACAGCAATAGACTGGCAGCAGAGCATCGCAACTTCTTTGAGGGTTGGCAGTGTGACATTGGCAGCAGCATCAACATAGGCATAGATGGCAGTATAACGCTGGCCAGCTGTGGCGTAAGCGGCGTGATAGGCAACATCAATGACCAACTGGTGCTTGACGATCTACCATTATCCATCACATGCAACAAGCATCACTGCCATTGTGGCACAGACATCTGCATACCCAAGAGAACGATCAGTGCATAAAGATAGCTTTTGTGTTTTACCATGGTCAAGCCTCAGCGTCGATAATCAAGGACGATCGAGGATCTGCTGCAACAATGATGCACATTACCGAGGACCTTATCGCGAGCAGATCAATGACATGAGCAGCCTGTCAGAGGCCATGGGAACCCCATATCACAACGAAGTGCGGCAAGCACAAATGCGAGAACAACGCCATCCCAGCTGCAAGAAATGCTGGGACATAGAGGATTCTGGTGGGCGTAGCTTCAGGCAGATATGGAATGATATACTGCAACATGATGCACAACCTCTGCACACAGAAGTGCGCTATCTGGACATCACTCTTGGCAACAAGTGCAATCTCACCTGCAGGATGTGCAATGAATGGAACAGCCATCTGTGGCAGATAGACAATGTCAGATTAGGACGTACCAGCGACGCTGACCTCAGCAACACTGATTGGTTCACTGCACCTGCTGCCAGAGAGCTGATAAACCAGAGCCTGCACACGGTCACCCACATTAATTTCCTAGGCGGAGAGCCACTGATAGTCAGAGAACAACTGGATATATTGCAACGCTGCATAGATCTAGGCACGGCAGACAGCATCAATCTCAGTTATAATACCAACATGACCACACTGCTGCCAGGTCAGCTGGACCTGTGGCGAGAATTCAAGCAAGTTGATCTCAGTGTTAGCTTGGAAGGCACAGGCATTGTCAATGATTACATACGGCAAAACAGCAGCTGGGATGTGATCATGCGCAACATTGATCTCATACATGCAGGGTGCGATAACGTGCGCATGTCTGTGCATGCTACGTTTGGAATACTGAATTGCCTCACGGTGAGCAGCATGGCAAGCACACTGGCATCGTCGGCAGTGTTTGGAGACCGGCTGCCGTGGTTAAACGTGATAACCTATCCTGCCAATCAAGATGTCAAACATCTACCAGATGATGTCAAATCTGCTGTAAAATATAACATGGACTCTGTCATGCTCAACAGAGAGCAAGACAGCAATTACAGCAGTTGGATATCAGCGCGTGCTCATCTAGATGAACAGGGTGATCCAGATCAGTGGACTAATTTTTGGACAGAGGTTGATCAATTGGATGCTTACAAGCAAACTAGCATCGCACAAAGCCTACCAGAACTCGCGAGCTATCGACCATGACTGTGCACTGGGTGTTTGATGATGCTGAACGGCTGCTGACAATGACAGCCTGTCCACACACCATATATGGTGACAAGACTCAGCTGATTGCTGGCCGCTTTCCCATGGCCAACCTGTTTCACTATTTCAAGAACAATTGGTGGAACCGTGCGGGTCACAGCTGGCAACACAGCGGACTGCATGATAGGCCGCAGCGATATGCCTACAACATAGGCACATGGAACAATTCTGGTTATTGGACTGGCTGGCCGGGCAATGCCCATGGTTTTGAAAACTTTCTCAGTTACGTGCCTACTGAGGTCATGGCTGATGCCAGAGATGGTCGCGTGCTGCTGGTTATTGACAATCTCAACGAAGGTTTCTACGATTCCCGCCTCTATGAGTTCCTGCACCACTGCTGCGCACGGTTTAATCTGCCGCCTCGTGCCATCTGCTTCATGACCAACAACGAGCTGGATCCCCGAGGCTATGCTGAGTGGTGCACAACCAATGGTGTGCTGGATCGCATCACGGTGATAGGCATGCCACATCTCATGTACATGCAGCAGCTGAACCTGCGCAACAGCCCGCTGCTGACCTGGACTGATCACGAACGAGCCAAGGCACGCTCGCGCGGCATCGCTAACTATAACTGCCTCAATCGCATCAGCAGGAACCATCGCGAACTTTTGGTGATGCATCTCATAGACCGAGATCTACACACACAGGGCATGGTCAGCCACAATGAGTTGGCCTATCATGCGTGGACAGAACACGGTGTACCACAGGCTGTGATAGATCGTGCCCGCACTGTGCTGCCATTGGTGGTAGATGACAGTGACTTTGGCAACAACAAGGCCATGCATATCAACACAGAGATATATCTCAACAGCTGGTGCAGCGTGATCACCGAGACTCATGCATTTGACGAAGCACACAATCTGTTCATATCAGAAAAGCTGTGGAAACCCATGTTTGCGCTGCAACCATTCATAGTCTGGGGACAACATGGAACCATGGCACAGCTGCGCAGCTGGGGCTACCAGACTTTTGATTGCCTCTGGGACGAGAGCTATGATATCCTACCTGACCTCCAGCGCATGCACTCAGTGTTGGATAACCTGCAGGGACTGTCAGTGATCAAAGACAAATCAGGATGGCTGGCGCAGGCACGTGAGATCTGTGAACACAACCAACGGCATTTCATGAGCAGAGATTGGTTCAACAGCAACTACTATCAGCAGTTCATGACTGCGTACAATGGACTAAACAGTTGATAAAACGTGTTTACCTAGCGCAGATCAACAACAGCTTCGGTGGTCAGGCGTTCTTGCCTTACAGTGCAGGCATGCTGTGGAGCTATGCCCACAGCCAGGCCGACATCGCAGAGTCCTACGAGCTGTGTGATCTACTGTTTCTACGAGAGTCTCTGAGCACGGCATTCAACAGGATACAAGATCCAGACGTGCTGGCAGTCAGCTGCTATCTGTGGAACTGGAACTACAACATGGATCTCATAGCACTGATCAAGATGCGCTATCCTGGTTGCCGCGTGATATGTGGAGGTCCCGAGGTGCCCAGTGACAGCACAGGGTTTTTCGAAGACAACCCAGACATAGATTTCTTGGTACACGACGAGGGTGAAGTCACTTTCGCGGAACTGCTGCGCTGCATCCGAGATCGCTCAGACCCTGCCAAGGTTCAAGGCATAAGCTATAGGCGCAAAGGCCGCACCATCAAGACAGAATCGCGGCCACGTCTAACAGATCTATCAGTGATACCCAGCCCTTACATGACTGGGGTGTTTGACCAGCTGATCGCAGCAAATCCCAGCATCAGTTGGCACGCCAGCCAGGAGACCCACAGAGGATGTCCCTACAGCTGTACCTTCTGTGATTGGGGATCGGCTGTGTATACCAAGATACGGCAGTTTGATCAGCCGCGATTGATAGAAGAGCTGGATTGGTTTGGCCACAATCACATAGATCTGCTCTACAACTGCGACGCCAACTATGGCATCTATGCTCGCGACATAGAGCTCACCACAGCCATGGTTGATACCAAGCAGCGCCTGGGCTATCCTCAGAAGTTTAGAGCGAGCTATGCCAAGAAGAGCGATCACAAGGTGTTTGAGATCAGCCGCATGCTGAATGACGCTGGCATGAGCAAGGGTGTGACGCTGAGCATGCAGAGCATGGATCCGCACACGCTGGAAACCATCAAGCGCAAGAACATAGCCATCGACGACTTCCGTCCCTTGGTTGAACGCTATCGCGAGCAGGGTATACCTACCTACACAGAGCTGATCATAGGCCTGCCTGGCGAGACACTGGCCAGCTACACAGCAGGCATAGAGACTCTGCTGCAGGGGGGGCAGCATGACAATCTAGTGATCTACACCTGCATGGTACTGCGCAACTCAGAAATGGCTGACGCTGCTCACATGGCCGCGCAGGGCATCGTCAAGCAGCGCGTGCCTCTGATGGACAATCACAGCAGCACACGTCCTGATGAGATTGCCGAGTACAACGACATAGTCATAGCCACTGAGTCCATGCCTCATGCAGATTGGCGACAGGCCTACATGATCAGCTGGATTGTGCAGAGCCTGCACTGCCTGGGCCTCACCCAGTATCTGGCCATGGACTACTGGCGGGTTAATCACAGCTACGTGGAATTCTATCTGCGCTTGCTGCGAGCTCATCAGGGACAGCCTACGCTGCTGGGCGCACAGATCGCAAGGATTGATCAAACGCTGGATCTCATGCTGACTGGCGCTGAGGATCTGGGGCAGAGCGATCCACAGTTTGGCGACATCAATTGGCCAGTGGAAGAGCTCACGTTCCTGCAACTCAGAGCCCAGGCAGAGCAGTTCTACGCTGAGCTGGTCCCGTTCCTGCGAGATTGGATGACAGATGCTCACATCGCAGATGCCATTGATTTCCAACAGCAGTGGATACTAGGGCCCGCGCATGCTGCAGATGATAGCAGCAGCTACAGCCACGACATACCCAGCATGATAGCTGCTGCGCTGCAGTGCAGATCAGGTCCAGTGATCCACAGGCCGGTAACCGTGGCATTTACAGCGGCAGAGTATCCCGGCAGCGCTGAAACCTGGGCGCGGCAGATAGTTTGGTATGGTAGGAAACAGGTATTACACAAGAGGAAGATTACACATGTGGTTGATTAATTGGCTGTTAACACCTTGGCATCGTTTTAAGCAACGCCGTGCCTATAAGAAGCGTTTGGCAGCATTGCGATCGCGCGATCCGTTCATCTATAGGTAATACATGCCACAGCTGCTGCAGATGAGAGCACCCAGCATGGTCTATGAAGACCTTGACAATCGTCGCAATCTGCTGGCCTGTAACCAGTGGGCCACCGAAGGCATTAGGCCCTTGCATGATTCTTGGGTGCATGCACAGCTTACCACAGACTGGCCCGCTTACAGCGTGGCCAATCGGCCAAGGCACTATGTGTTTCCCATTGGCTGCTTCCATAGACCTGCTCAGTGGGCCCAAGACCCGCTGAGCTATCTGCCCGAGGCAGTGCTGCGGGATGCACAGCGCGGCAGGGTGCTGCTGATATTTGATCAGAGCCAGGAAGGCAACGCTGATCCTGATCTGTGGAGTTGGTTCTATGCTACAGCGTCACGCTGGGCCGTAGCAGCCAAGAATATCATATACATGACCAGCGATCATTTAGCGGAAAAATCTCATATTTCTTGGTGTGATTTCAATGGCGTAGAACCACAGATGCAGGTGCTCAGTACCCTGTTCAATCTGCATGCTATCACTGACATGCTTGGACGCCGTGGCACGGTACCCCTGAGCTATGATCAATGGCTGCAGGCCAAACACAGCGATACCAAGCTCTACAACTGTCTTAACAGGGTGCTGCATCCGCATCGCCGTTGGCTGTTCCTCAAGCTGTTTGAGCAGGGTTTGGTGCCGCAGGGCTTGATCAGCATGGACAGCTTCACTGACGTGCCTGCGCTGCCAGATGGCACGCTGTTGGACGATAGCCTAGTGCGCCGCGTGCAGAGTGTGCTGCCCATGACAGTAGACAAGACTGATTTCACCGTTAACCATTTCAATGATCTCAACGAAGATATCTATCTGCGCAGCTGGTTTAGCGTGATAACCGAGACCTATGTGGGCAATGATCAGCTGCTGATAGGCGAGAAGGTGTTCAAACCCATGCTGTGCAGCAGCCCATTCATGGTCCTGGGCAACCCTGGCACTCTGCACAGATTGCGCGAGCTGGGCTTCCAGACTTTTCCCATGCTCTGGGATGAGAGCTATGACCATTTGGACACTGTGGCGAGAATCGATGCCATCGTAGAGCAGATAGCCAAGCTCAATGAGATACAGGACCTGCCTGCATGGTTTGCCCGCGCAGAACCTGCGCTGCGACACAACCATAGATTAGCATGGCAGCACTGGGAAAACAGCAAGGACTATCAACGACTACTTGCGATCTGGCAAGAATTCGTGGCATAATATAAAATCAAGAGGACCATCATATGAAAGCAAGCGTTATAGGTTTAGGCAAGCTGGGCTTGCCGGTGGCAGAGGCCATGGCACGGGTACATGATGTCATGGGCATGGATGTGCGACCAGTGAGCACGCAGATGGTAAGGCAGGGCACGCTGGAACAGATAGTCGCACACGGTGACATAATATTCATAGCAGTGCAGACACCGCATGATCCACAGTACGACGGCAGCGCACCAACCAGCCACTTGCCCAACAAGGATTTCGATTACAGCACGGTTATTAGTGTGTTGGATCAGCTGGATAAGCTGGACGCTGATGGCAAGACGGTGGTGCTGATCAGCACGGTGCTGCCCGGCACGGTTCGACGACAGCTGGCCAAGCATCTGACCAAGGCCAGCTTGATCTATAATCCCTATCTCATAGCCATGGGCACTGTGGCCCACGACATGGTCAATCCCGAGATGGTGATGATAGGCAACGCTACTGGGCGTGTCGACATGGCAGTGGAACAGCTGATGCAGTTCTACAAACCACTGATGCAGAACTCACCTCGCATGGTCACGGGTACCTGGGAAGAGATGGAAAGCACCAAGATATTCTACAACACCTTCATCTCAGCCAAGCTGAGCTTGGTCAACATGATACAGGACGTGGCAGAGCGCATCGGCAACATGGATGTGGACGTGGTAGCCAGGGCACTGAGCGAGAGCAGCTATCGCATCACAGGACCTGCCTACATGAAACCAGGCATGGGAGACGGCGGCCCCTGCCATCCCAGAGACAACATAGCACTGCGCCACATGGCTGAAAAGCTCAAGTTAGGTTATGATCTGTTTGACAGCATCATGCGTGCCCGCGAAGTGCAAGCAGAGAATCTGGCTCGAGAATTGGCCAGCCATAAGCTGCCAGTGATCATACTGGGCAAGAGCTTCAAACCCGGAGTATCATATACGGATGGCAGCTACAGCCTGCTGGTAGGATACTACTGTGAACAGCTGGGAGCAACGGTTGCGTATGATGAGATAGCGTCAGAACCATCAGCCTATCTGCTGGCGCATCAGGGATATTACACAGCTCAGCTATCTCAGATGGCACAGGGCAGCGTGGTAGTAGATCCGTGGCGGAGCTCCAAGGTGCCCGAGGGCATTGACTACATACCATATGGCAACACCAGAGAAATTCCCAGCGCATGACACGCAGGCTCAACCTTGTGCAGCCAAATTTCGCACAGGGTCCGCGCGAGTTAAATGCCTACTACCTACCTTACAGCGCAGGCGTGCTGTGGGCCTACGCCAGCCGGATGAGCCTGATCACCGAACGCTGGCATCTGGACCAGCTGGTGTGGCGACGCGATCCCATAGAATCTGTGTACAAGCAGCTGGCAGACTGTGATACAATAGGTTTCAGCACCTACATCTGGAACAAAAGCTACAACTACCAGTTGGCTCGCAGGATCAAGGACTATAATCCTCGTTGCCAGATCGTGTTTGGTGGACCAGAACCTCCCGTGGAAAGCACAGACATATTCCAACACTATCCTTTCATTGACGCAGTGGTCAAGAAGGAGGGTGAGGTAGCGTTTGCTGATCTGCTGCACCATGGTGCTTTGCCCACGGTCAGAGGCCTGCTGCTGAACGACCAAGGTCGTGTGGTAGACACTGGCACAGCAGTGCGCATAGACCGATTGGATCAGATCCCCAGCCCCTATACCACAGGCGTGTTTGATGGCATCATGGCTGACAATCCCACGGTAACTTGGAATGCCACGTTGGAGACCAACAGAGGTTGCCCTTATCAGTGCACCTTCTGTGACTGGGGCAGCCTCACCTACAACAAGGTCAAGCAGTTTGATCTCAAGCGGGTGTTTGCAGAGATAGAGTGGATGGGCGAGCATGAGTGCGATTGGATGAGCATCACAGATGCCAACTTTGGCATGTTCATCGAACGCGATAATCTAATAGTGGAGAAAGTCATAGGGACGCAGGATCGATTCGGCTATCCGCGTCGCATGGGGCTCAGTTGGGCCAAGAACCAAAAGGCAGATGTGGTCAAGCTGGCCAAGAAGCTGACTGCTCGCGGGTTCAACAATGGGTTAACTCTGAGCGTGCAGAGCCTAGACGACCATGTGCTCGGTGAGATAAAGCGCAAGAACCTAGAGATCAATCGGCTGAACGAGGTGTTTGATCTGTGCCAACGCGAAGGCATCACGGTCAACACCGAACTGATACTGGGCTTACCTGGTGAGACTGTAGACAGTTGGCGTAGAAATGTCTGGGGCCTGTTGGAGATCAATCAACACAGCGGCATAGAATTCTTCCAAGCACAGCTGTTGGAGAATGCTGAGATGAATCTCACACAGCGTGAGTCCAATAGCATCACAAGCATTACCGTATATGATTATCTTAGTGGCAACGATGAGGGCGATGCTATATTAGAAGGTGTGGAAGTAGTGACCAGCACTCGAGACCTGCCTCTTGACAACATGCTGTCTTGCCAAGAGTTCAGCTGGTTCATCAACACCTGGCACATCAATGGCATCAGCCAATGGTATAGTAGGTTCTTGCGCAAGGCATGCGCTGTAAGCTACGAGGAATTCTACATTGGATTCCAAACATGGCTTGAACAGAATGCAGCCTGGTGGCGCAGTGAACGAGATCTTGTTATGGACGCATATCGCAGCTGGATGACCACTGGCAGCATCTCAGTTGATCCAATAGCTGGGGTTAGGATACATGGATGGAATCTCATACATCTTAGCAATCTACGCATGCATGCTGACCGCAGCTACCATAGGTATTGCTCAGCTGTGGAGATGTACGTTGAAGAAACATATGGACACCTGCTTGAGCCTGCTCTGCCCACTGGAAACATGATCAGGCCCTTGCTGGATCTGAGAAAGATTACCGAGGCCTATGTGGTGCGATATGACCGTATCACACTGTACCCTATGCAGTTGCATACTGACAGCAATCTCTTGGATCATGTCATATCAGATCAACCGCTGTCTAATAGATATGATGCATACGTGGTGGATTTTCCAGAAGATCGTACCATGTCTCTGCAGGTGTTTCTGCAGAACATATACTACGCAAGGCGCCGAAACTTTGGCAAAGCGCAGCTGAAATTAGTTTAATCAAATATCTTAGAAATATCAGCAATATAATCAAGGCGATCGTGGCATGATTCAAGCAGGCGAAGATTGTGCAAACAGATCTCTCTGCTATCTATCAAAAACTGTTTAAATTTTGAATCTGACCAAGCTGCTATTTCTTTAATCAGCTGTATGATAGCCTGCATGCGTGCATGGTGATCCTTGATATCGTCGTAGCTTTCATCCCAGAAATCGCCAAACGTGCGATAACCGTCCCTGCGCAATGTTGCTAAGCTGCCTGATGCATTGACCATTATGAAAGGTTGGCAATAGCGCATGGGATGATAGGTTTTTTCTGAGTGGAAGATGGAATCTGTGTGGAACAGAGTCTCTGAAATGACACTGATACCGCTATCTGCATATAGCTGCAATACGTTTTTGTTGAAGTGTTCATCTACTAGATTGTAATCTAACACACTGTTGTCCAAGATGAAAGGCAATCTATCATACAGTGCATCAATGTTCTTAATCACTTTTTCCACATCTGGTAAATCTCTACAAAAATCTCTTGCGCTCTGCTTGGCATCCAGACCCTCCACGCTGCGACCAAAACTTATATAGAATTGGTCTAACACATCTGCTTCATGTAGATATGCCAATAACTGTAATCTGTGTGATCGAAAACGCCGATTGAAACAGATAAATCTACGTGAAACATTTGATCGAAGCTGTCTAGAGAAATTTCCCCACTTTATCCATCTAGTGCTTCTGCTTTCAAAATATCTAGTTGAAATAGTCTGGTATATCATACCTCGTGCAGGGAATATGTCTGCCGCATTGGCAGCGCCAGACGCGCATATCACTGCATTATCCGGTATGTTTTTGCTGCGTAAGAATCCAATCATCTGTTCAACGAGTTCTGGAAAATATCCTTCATGCATGAGATTGACCAAGACTTTGCCCTTGCCTTGATGCAAACCTTCCATTAATTTTTGATCATGTACTATTCTATCTAGTATGGTACAGTCATCTGTAAAATCCTGAGGTGTGAAAAAATAGTTTAGCTCATATAACCAGTTATCTTGCGAAGCGACTTTAGATATGTCCTTGAACTCAAACAGAGGATCGTGACAGAGTCCCTCGTGTAATTCAGTACCATCCATCTCGATATGAGCGGGTAGCCAGTTTAAACTTGGCACGCCTTGAAATAGGCTATGGTATAGTAGATATATCTTGTTCATGCAGTATACTTACATAATAAAAAACGCAGTGAGAGAAAAATGATAATCTGGGGCATATCAGCAGGCGGGCACGATGCAGCAGTTAGCGTGTTACGCAATGGCGAGATAGCGTTTGCTGCACATGCCGAGCGCTACAGCAGATCCAAGAACGATCCCAATCTCTGCTGGCCTCTGATCAGAGAAGCATTCACACACGGCGAACCAGATCTGTTGATATGGCATGAGAAACCATGGCTGCTGAGGACTCGCGCTGCCTATACTGGGCAGTGGGATGACGCATTTGGACCCAGCATACGCAAACAGCTCAAGGGTAACTTTCTCGAGCACATTCCTATCAAGACCGTGAGCCATCATCACAGCCATGCAGCCGGTGGTTTCTATACCAGTGGCTTCGGGGACGCTGCCATCGTGGTAGTTGATGCCATAGGCGAATGGGACACGCTCAGCATCTGGGAAGGTCGTGACAGTGAGATCTACAAGCGTGCCAGCATCAGCTATCCCAACAGCCTCGGGCTGTTCTACAGTGCTATGACACAGCGCTGCGGTTTCAAACCTAACGAAGAAGAATACATCATGATGGGCCTGGCAGCACTGGGAGATCCGCAGCGGCTGGCGCAGCAGATGCGCGATGACCTCATAGAAGTCACAGCCAGCTGGCCTTTCTTCAAGCTGCGGCACAACCTGCACAGAGGCTGCGCATGGTGGCTGCCTGAAGAGACCAATGCAGCAGACATCGCTGCTGCGGCACAGCAGATATTCACCACCATCATGGTCAGCATCTGTGCCTATGCTCGCGACCTCGTGGGCAGCAACAACTTGGTGCTCAGCGGCGGCTGTGCGTTGAACTGCGTGACCAACAGCATGCTGGTATACAGCAATATCTGGGACCGCGTGTGGATCATGCCAAATCCCGGCGATGCTGGCAACAGCCTCGGTGCAGCACTGGCCTACCATGGCGAGCACACCAAATGGACCGGACCCTATCTTGGCCACAACATCACGGGTGACTATCCTGTGCAGCGTGCGCTGTCAGTGCTGGGCATGGGACAGCTGGTCGGCATAGCCAACGGTCGTGCAGAGTTCGGCCCGCGTGCGCTGGGTAACCGCAGCCTGCTGGGAGATCCCAGAGATCCAGACATCAAGCACAAGATGAATGCTGCCAAGAAGCGCGAGAGCTTCAGACCGTTCGCACCAGTGATACTGGAAGAACTGGCAGGCAGCTACTTTGATATTCTGGGACAGGATCATAGCTACATGCAGTACACCGTGCGCTGCAAGAGTCCTGAGCAGTTTCCTGGCATCGTGCATGTGGATGGTACCAGCAGGCTGCAGACAGTGGGCCGGCATCAGCATCCCAAACTCTGGGAGCTGTTGGTGCGTTGGTACAACATGACTGAATGTCCCATGCTGGTCAATACCAGCTTGAACATAAAAGGTCAGCCCCTGGTCAACTCAGAGTCAGATGCAGAAGCATTTACCAGTGAGTACGGTATCCCTGTATTCTGCAGGGATTAACCCATCTTGGCTATCTTTTCCTGACCTCGGGTCCAGGCAGTCACGCCAAGGATAGCACCAAATGCCAAGTGGATCAATCCACCATTGCTGAGCGTAAGGCTTTGCCACTGCGTGTAGGCAACGGTAGCAGCACCTAGATATTTGAGAAACAATGGCATAGCCATGCTGAGCATGGGTGCTATGATGAAATCAAACATGCAGATGACCATATACAGCCAGCCCATGGCAGGACGCCAATAGGCTTTCATCCAATGCTCACCTTCCTTGTTGTCTTCCTTTTCCTCATCCCTGCGCAATTCATCCTCGCGGAACTGTTCCTTGCGCAGCTCCATCTTCATGCGATGGCGTTCACGTTCTTCTTCTAACTGGAAGCGGGCTTCTTCCAGCAGCATCTTGCGATGCACTATCTGCTTGTCAACATCTGCTATAGCACCGAGATCACTGGCGCCAATGGCATTGGTGATCGGTCCTGCTATCTCGTACTCTGTGCTGGCTGTGACTGACCCACCTGCTGCTGTCGCACCACCGAATGCTTGCGTACCAGGAGCAGCCGCCGGCGCCAGGGGCGGAGGAGGTGCAGCTGTCATGCTCATACTGCCCATCATGCCAGGCTGAGCCATTCCGCTGATACCAGGGGTCATGCCACCTACCATGCCTGGTTGCGCAGTGCCGCCGACCATTCCGGGTTGAGACATGCCTGGGACCATACCTGGTGCTGCTGTGGCTGGGGCAGTGTTGATGGTTATGTTAGTGCTGGTATTGGTTGTGGTTGCAGTGTTACTAGACGGTGCAGCAGACGGCGCAGTTGTGCCTCCGATGTTAGCAAAGTTATCATCGCTACCATCGTCATCGCTATCAAACTGCAGGCCATCTATAGCCTTGGGTTGTTTGGCAGCCGTGGCCTCATCATCTGGACCCAGTCTCTTGATCATCAAGTTGCTCCGTGCTATTACGGAGATATTTATATTTTCGTTTAATTAGCAGGTGCAGCCTGGGCAGTAGCCTTGCGGTAGTACGCTATGATTTTTTGTTCCTGCTCTATGTAACGTTTGAGTTCAGCAATGTTCAAGCTAAGCGCTTGATAATCCTTGGTACCCAACACCACGAACACTGGATTATCTGTGCCTTGATCCGTGGCGGCCTTGGCAATGAAATCATTGACATTGCCCTTGGTAACCACGTTCACATGCACGTTGAGCAGATCAACTGGCTGAGGATCTACAGGCTGTATGATGGTCAGCTGCACGGGTTTGGTTTCCACTGTGGTTGTTTGGCAAGCAGCCAGTGGCAGAGCTGCGAGTATCAGTAATGATAGCTTATTGAGCATTGACTCCATCCAATTGCTTGAAGGGCTCTACTGTGCCCGGTTTCTTTGGTGCGTTCTTGACCTGCGCCTTGCTGGGTGCAGGCAGCGGTTTATTACTAGGCTTGGCACCAGTGGTAGTCTCGAGATCTTGGAACACTCGCTGAGTGGCTGTGTTCATGTGATCTTCCAGCTGCTGGGCATCCTGTCTACCCCACTGTGCAATGTCGCGGTTGTTGAACTTGTTCTCCAGATCCCTGCGTGCCTGCGTGGCTTCGTTGAGACCTTGCTGTAGTTCAGTTACCTGCTGTGCTTGTGCAGCTGCATGTGCCTGCAGGGTGTCTATGGCCTGCTTCTGCTCGGCTACCTGTACGGTAAGCCTGGCTTTCTCATCCATCAGTCCCTGTACCCTGGCTTGTACATCGTTGTAATACCAATAGAAGGCACCAAGGCTACACAGCAGCAGTATGAGGTTGAGCAGTGCTATCCTAAATCCGAATCCCATGGCGATATTTATTCTCCATCACAGCAGGTCATCAAGCAACAGCAACATCAACCTGGTTTGGTCAGCGGCTGTCATCTGTTCCACGTCCACAGATACACTTGACACGGCTACGTTGGCATTACTGTCGTTCATGTGACTATTTAATTGCTCAACCATGACAAAATCATAACAAAATTACCAAGGCGCACTCAGACTGCAGACGTTTCAAAATCAACGTCTATGTGGCGCGGGTAAGGACTGCGATCATTATAGATGTCACCAGCTATAGCCTGTATGTCAGCCACCAGATTATTGATCAATATGTGATCCTGCGCATGCGCAGGCGTGTCGTACTTGAGCCTGTGCAGTCTGAGGCTGAGGTCGTACATCACACTGATCTTGCGTGTGAGATCTGATATCTTATGCTGCATTCTTGCCTCCCTTATATGAACAGTATATGAACAAATATTTACCTTGCCAATATGTGGTACCGCAGACCATAAATATCACATGCGTCACACAGCCAAACACAGCATAGAAGTCAAGACCGCAGCACGCTTGCCCAAGGGCACAGCAGGACTCTGGGCACGCACGGTTCGCGATCACGGCCCGCCTGGCATAACAACTGCAGCTCAGCTGATGAATGGACGTGAGAGTATGTACAGCAAGCTATGGTGTGAGCACGGCAGCACTGGTTATCACTACATAGTGCCACTGGGACGCGATCTGGAAGAATCAGAAGCAGATGCCATAGCACAGGGTTGGAGCGATGCTTACCCAGATGGCGACTTTGTGATCAACTGGACACAGCGAGCTGTGGCAGAGAGCAGAGTTGAAACACAGCAGGCAGATTTGCTGGCTGAGATCGCAGAAGCAGCTGCCAAGCAGTACCACAACACATGGCATGCTACCAAGGTCAACGAGGGCTGGAGCTTTGCTCACAAGCTGGACGGCAAGAACCGCAAGCATCCCATGCTGCAGCCCTGGGAGAACCTCCCAGAATCATACAGAGTGACAGAACGTGAAAGATTCCATACACTGATGAATGTGCTGGAAGGATTGGACCTCCAGATCACACGGAGGTAATCATGGATCTCAGAGAAGCAGTCAGAGACAATCACCAAGCTGCAGAAAAGACTCGCTGGTCACAGATGATGATCGGCGGCGACATGCGCATCGAACAATATGCTGCCATGCTGTACAACATGCTGCCAATCTACACTGAACTGGAACGCACAGGTTTGATCGCCAAACCAGAAGTGCTGCGTGCCAGCTTGGTACAGGCTGATCTGGATGCGCTAGGTGGCACCACACACGGTCTCACGCTGAGCACAGTGTACTACACACGCTACCTCGAGACACTGGATGATGATGCTCGCTGGGCTCACATCTATGTGCACTATCTAGGCAACATGCATGGCGGGCAGCTGATTGGCAGGCGACTGCCTGGACAGCACACGCATCTGCTGTTCAATGACCTCAAGGGCTGCATAGACTACGTGAGAGCCAACCTTGGCAATGTCAGTGCCGCAGAAGCCAACACAGCGTTTGAATGGACCATACGGGTATACGATGAACTGTATAACCTATTTGGATGAACTTGCACAGCGCTTCTGTGCAACCATAACAGAATTAAAACAATGTGTGCCCATTCCAACCAAAGATTACGGATGGCTTAACCATCGTTGGTCGCATTCCACGTTCCGCATGGCGCATGTAGAGATATTCAACCGTGATCGGTTCATGGTAGTCCACTGCTGTGTCTTTCCTGCATACAACGATCCCAGTCCAATATTTGGATTCGATGCCATAGCGGGAGAAAGCAAGATAACCGGGTTGTTCTGGGACCTCAGCCCCACGGTGCAGCCCACAGTACCTTTCAACACCATTGCTGGCTTGGTTAACAGAGATCGTCCAGAGTGGGGCGATATATTCAGCGAGCACTGGGTTGCCTGTCGACCCACGCCAGAGCAGCTGCCAGAGATTGGTGATGCTGCTGTGAGATGCCTAGCTGGCTATCTGCAAGGATTGATGAGATTTGACAGTGGCCCACAGCAGGAATCTATAGTAGCAGCGCAGGATAATTACTGCATGCAACAGCGCAAGAATGAACACACCCTGCGAGCAATAAAGAACCTCCTGGGCGATGAATTAGCCGAGCAGTTCGTGACCACGGTGCTGTTCCCTACTGCAGCCGACATTGATAAACAGGGGATATTACCATGGCATGGGTGACATTGCTCACTGACGGTACTGTGCTGGCAGTTGGATTTAACAAGACAGAACATCTAGTAAGCAAGAACATCACACAGGTAGAGATACCTGACGATATAGCGTTTGCTGTGCGCAATGGCAACATAGATCTGCAGCACTGCCTCAGTGTGGCCATTAACACGCTGCCTGCAGCAGCACCCGTGCAACCTCAGCTACCAGGCGGATCAACAGCCTGGGCTACCTTGCACACCAATGGCACTGTGTTAGAAGTTGGATTTGCTCGCATAGATACATCATACGATCCCAGCATTTCGCAGCTAGAGATCCCGTATGCTGTGGCTGTGGACGTGCTGGAAGGCAGGCTAGATCTGCAGCACTGCGTCAGCGGTGTTCCTCCCATGCCAGAACCAATAAGCTATGAAAGAAAACCAGTTGGCAACTCGCGATATCCCAGCATGCTCTGGGATAACGATCAAGATGCTCTGATCAGCTTGGCACAGCAGCTGCCAGCGAATGCTATAGCAGTAGAGATCGGCTCGCGGCTGGGCGGCAGCGCACTCAGCATCATGCAGAATGCTCCCAGAATCAAGCGATTGTACTGCATTGACAATGGTTGGAAATACGGAGATGATTGCAGCGAATGGGCACTGAGCTGGATAAGGCAGCAGCATGGTATAGATGAACATGCTCGCACCTTTGACTATGCGAGCCAGATTTTGAAACCCTATCCGGCAGCAAGATTGCTGGCGTTTGATAGCCCATACGATCTGGGCTGGTGGACTGAACCCGTGGACTTTATTTTTGAGGACAGCGCACATGAAAATCCACAGCTCAGAGATAATCTAGCATTCTGGGTGCCCAAAGTCAAGAGCGGAGGCATCATCGCAGGACATGACTACACCAGCAATACCTGGATAGATGTTAAGGGCGAAGCAGATAGATTGGCAGAGCAGCTGGGTGTCACATTATTCCTGCGAGCCAATATATGGTACGTGATCAAGCCATAAAAAATCAATTATTTCAACAGCATATTTTTGTAAATTTACTCGTGGTGCCATCCATGAATAAAGAATTCTTGCAAAGTTTTACATGGTAATTGCTTTAGTTGGCATGTCACATAATACTTGTGACACACAACAGGAGCTATACAGCATGTCCTATCTATTCACCAGCGAATCCGTATCAGAAGGTCATCCAGACAAGGTAGCAGATGCAATCAGTGATGCGGTTCTGGATTTGATGATGGCACCGCAAGATAAATCCTATCGCTGTGCTTGCGAGACACTTGTCACTACCAATAAGGTAGTTGTTGCAGGTGAATATAAAGGTGAACTTGACCGCCATGTGGTTGAGGCAACTGTGATCAATACCATTCGTGATATTGGCTACGAACAAAGTGGTTTTAGTTGGCGCACAGTGGAAATCCTCAATCTAATGCATGGACAAAGTGCTGACATTGCGCTAGGTACCGATACGTTTGGCGCTGGCGATCAAGGCTTGATGTTTGGTTATGCTACCAATGAGACAGATAATTTCATGCCCAGTGCTATCCATTACAGTCACGAAGTTGTCAAAAAACTGACGGAACATCGCAAGAGTGGTAGTGATTGGCTTGGACCAGATGCCAAGAGTCAGATCACTGTCGAGTACAACGATGATAGCAAACCATTTCGTATTGACAAGGTAGTTTGCTCTACCCAACACAGTGAAGGCACAGACATTTACACCGTTCGTACACGAGTAGAACAACTTATACGCAGTGTGCTGCCTGATCGTTTGGTTGACACAGGCACAGAATTCCATATCAATCCCACTGGACGTTTTGTTATTGGTGGTCCAGATGGCGATACTGGTCTGACTGGTCGCAAGATCATTGTTGATACCTACGGCGGTAGTGCGCCGCACGGTGGCGGTGCATTTAGTGGCAAAGACCCAACCAAGGTTGATAGGTCTGCTGCATATATGATGCGTTATCTCGCCAAGAACATCGTGGCCAGCGGGCGTGCCGATTGGGCCACCGTGCAAATCAGCTATGCCATCGGTCTGGCTCAGCCCATGAGTTTCTATGTGGAGAGCAATGGTGACAGCCGTGCACTCACAGCATGGATCAAGGACAATGTTGATCTCACACCACTGGGCATCATCAACCGATTCAATCTGTTCCGCCCGATCTACAGCAGCACAACCAACTATGGACATTTTGGCAAGGCCGGACTGCCCTGGGAGATCGTGGATCTCTTCTAATTTCGCAAAAATTTATCAGCGATTTCAGCAGGATATTGGCTGAATTTACTGGTTGACAGCCCTGCTATTTGTGCTACTGTATGTGAGAAAACATTAGGAGATCAGCATGAAGCCCAATGAAGTGGTCGCACAGCTAGAAGCAAACTCGGGTCGTTTGGATAAGGAACGGATCCTACGTGATGCTTGGGCCGCAGGCTGTACCGAGTTCTTTGAGGGTGCAAAGCTGGCCTATGATGCCATGGTTGTTTTCAATATTAACAAGGCGCCTCTGTTCGAAGATGCAAACGATCCAGAAGGTTTTAAAGCCACGCTAACCTGGGACAAGTTCCGTGACATGCTGCTCAAACTGCAGCGCCGAGAGATCACAGGAAACTATGCTCGCGATGTTATCACTGCTGCCAGTGACACTGCCAGCGCAGCAGATTGGAACGGTTGGTATCGCCGAATCCTGCTGAAAGATCTCAAGTGTGGCATCACTGATGCTACTATCAACAAGGTGCTGGCTGACATTGGCGGTGCAGCGCTAGACTATCAGATTGCTGTGTTTAGCTGCCAGCTGGCCAAAAACGGTGATGACCATCCCCGGAAGATGGTTGGCTACAAATACCTGGATGTCAAGCTGGACGGTGTTAGGATCATCACCATCATTGACGTGGACAACAAGACCGTGACGCAGTATTCGCGTGATGGTCGCCGCAATGACAGGTTTGGTGACATCACCGGTGATCTAGCCAAGCTGATCCCTGATCTCAAGCAGAGCATAGTGCTGGACGGTGAGATGATCAGCCGCAGCTTCCAAGATCTGATGAAGCAGCTGAACCGCAAGGACGATGTGGACACTTCGGATGCCAGGCTGGCACTGTTTGACATCATCCCACTGAGCGATTTCCGTGCTGGCGAGAGCCTGCTCAAGCAGGTTGACCGTCACGAAGTGTTGGTGGGCATGATGCCAATGATCCAAGCAGCATGCGGCGACAGGGTATACGTTATCCCCAAGATGATGGTCAACTTGGACACTGATGAAGGACAGGCACAGTTCCGCGAGTTCAACAACGACACCGTGGCTGCAGGTTACGAGGGCATCATGATCAAGGACCCGCTGGCAACCTATCGCACCAAGCGCACAGATGCGTGGATGAAGATCAAACCCTTCATCACCGTGGATCTTGAAGTTGTTAGCATCGAACCTGGCAAGCCTGAAAGCAAGTTTAAACACACGCTGGGGGGACTGCTGTGCCGCGGTGTGGATCAGGGCAAGCACATTGAAGTAATGGTTGGAGGCGGCTACACAGAAGAGCTCAGAGATGAGATTTGGAACAACAAGGATACCGTGATAGGTCGCACTGTGGAGATCAAGGGCGATGCGTTGACCCGGGCGCAGGATGGCAACACTTGGAGCCTACGCTTTCCAGTGTTTATGCAGTTCAGAGATGACAAGGTCACGGAGGCAGCATGAAGTGTGATTTCTTTGACAACGAGCTGGCAGTGGATGACTACGTGGTGCTGCGCAGCCCTGGTTCCAGCAGCCACCGATTGATCCTGGGTAGGATAGTGAAATTCACTGACAAATTCGTCACAGTATCACATGCACCCGTGAAGGTGTGGGGCCGCGGTACAAGCGTGGTCAAAGACACCAACATCAGCAGCAAACACTGCATCCGAGTGCCAACCGAGCAGGCACTGGTCAGATTGCTAAGCGATTGACATGGCAGTAAATAAAGCATGACAGATACTCCATTCTGCATCTGGCCGTGGTTTCACCAAAAGGTTAACACCAATGGCAGTGCAGTACCCTGTTGTAGCTGGGCAGTTGATCCCAGTATTTCAACAGCACAGCATCACCTGGAGTTCTTTAATAGCCAGTTCATGCAGTCTCTGCGCCAGGATTTCTCTCAACATCGCGTGCCCGATAATTGCTCCAGTTGCGTGTATTACGACCAATTTGGTTTTAGCGGTAACAGCACACGTGACCAAGGATTTGAGTTGGCCCGTCAGCTGAAGTTAGATCTTAACTCGGATCCTGTGTTGCTGAGCCAAGAAGTTGATCTCAGCAATCTCTGTAACCTACGCTGCAGAAGCTGTGATCAACAGCGATCGACTAAATGGATATCAGACGCAGTGCGTCTGGGTGAACAGCCAGTGGGGCTAATACACGCAGGCTGGCAACTGACTGACAGCCAAGCCCAGACCGTGAAACGGTTAGCGTTCTTAGGTGGCGAACCTCTGTTGCATCAGGAAGATATTGCAGATCAGTTAGACAAGATAGCTGCTGCTGATAGATTAACTGAGCTAAGTTTGCATTTCACCAGCAACATGACCGTGCCTTTGAGCAGCAGACTGGTAGATATACTGCGCAAGGTTAAACTATCTCGTATCGATTGCAGCATCGACGGATACGGTGACATGAATGAGTATGTGCGGTCTGATAGCAAATGGATTGATATCTCAGCAAACGTAAGTGACCTAGCCCGGCTTAGGAAAGAAATACCCACGCTTGTACAGGGTGCTAACTTTACATACAGCGTTTTCAATGCAGCGGGATTTGATCAGTTCCAATCATGGTGGTCGCAGTTCGGCAATGATATATCTGTGAGCTTGGTTACCGGTCCCAGCATACATGATGCTCGCAATCTCCCTGACAGCTTCAAACAAAGTCTCATCTTGGATTACCGCAGCAGCATGCAGCTGACCCCCAAGTTTGAACGTGCATATGCCACAATTATCAGCCATCTGGCACAGTCTGCTACCATGGATTTCATCTCGTGGCGCAGCAAATTAAAGCATCAAACTGCTGTGCTAGATGAGCTGAGGTCGGTTAGGTTAGCAGATGTTTACCCGCAATTATCTGAGCTGATGGAGTGAGATCGTGGCACGCTGGATCGATCTAGACAGTTTAGATGCCGACATTGCATTGTGGATCATGCCCGAGGACCTCATAAGGTTTGACCAACGCGATCCACCATGGCCCAACAGCTTCTGGCCCTGGGCGTACTGGTTTGATACCAAGCATCCAGACTTCACGCGGTCAAACATGATAGCCATGCGCCGTTGGTTTGAGCGTGCACTGGGCGGAGATGTGGTGGTAAGGTTTGCCAGCGAAAACAGCTATAACGACTTTGTGGTGATCTACGTGGACAATGCCGAGGACGCGCACACAGTCTGGGACGAATGGGCAGACTGGATAGTGCGAGTGGAAGAGCCCTTGCCATAAGTGGTTGACAGATTGTTATAACATGCTAGGATATACACATGAACAAATTAGCCAATCTGATCTTGCTGTTCGTTTGGATCGCAGGAATCGTGCTTGCCAAGGGATTCTGGAGCACGTTCTTTGCTGTGATCATACCGTTCTGGAGCTACTACTTGGTGGCTGAACGTGTGGTGGAGCACTATCTATGAACGTGGTACACGCAGACGATCGCAGCATCGTGGACTACCTGCAGGGACTGGTTCACTACCCAGATCACTGTTGGATAGGTGGAGGCACACCTCTAAACTGGTATCTGGGCCGGCCCTGTGACAGTGACATTGATCTGTTCTTCCGCGGCGAGAAAGTGTACGACAAGCTCAACAACACTCTCAACAAGCACTATGAGGAAAATCACAAGAGCTGGATATGGACGCCCAATCAACGGTGGGCTGTGAGCGAGCGGCACACCACGGCTAACGCCACTACCTACACTCTGGTCAGGCAGGTCAGCAAGACTGACACCGGCCGGCACTACAAGGTACAGCTGATCAAGCGAGCGTTCTACGAGACAGCGCAGGCAGTGTTGGACGACTTTGACATCACCGTGTGCCAGATCGCAACAGACGGCAAGCGAGTATGGACTGGAGAACACTTTGCCAGAGACGTGGCTGAGCGTCGCCTGCGCTTCCACAAGCTTAGCCCAGGTTCGGCCAAGCGACTGGTCAAGTACTGGGTATATGGGTATCAACCCAGTGATGCTGAGATAGCCATGGTCAATGCTGCACCCGACCTCAACTGGAAGGCCACTGAAGATGACTACGCATGATGCGTTGATAACGTGGAGCAAGCTCAGCACAACACCAGCAGTGGCCTATCATCCGCGCAGCCACAGCACCATAGTCTACTGGAACGGAGTGGGCATGGTGCGTGAGAGCGCACTGATAGTGGCTAGTGCACAGTGGGGCATGATGTGGCCTAGTCCCAGGATGAAATACATGGCCTATGCAGAATTCCTGCGTGCCTATAGGTTAGGTGCGTTTGGCACGGCTAACTGGGACCAGTACATAGACAATCGCAGCCAAGAGGACTATCACGGCTATCTGGTCAAGTGGATGACCCGAGACAACAGAGAACTGATGACAGAGCTCACCAGTTCGTATACAATACATGAAGCGCTGAATTGGTTCAGTGCCGACAACACGCAGGTGATCAGTGATTAAACGTATTGGATTTGCCTGTAAATGGACTGATGTCACTGACAAGGGTCCAGAAGCTGCAGCCGATCTCAACTGCCGCAGTACCACCGTGGCCTGGCTAAACAGGCAAAGCAAAGATATAGCAGAACAGCGTTTGCATGATATAATGCTACATAACATCAGTGCTCTGAGAAAGTTGGTACAACGTGTTGGTAGTCTTGATCACGGTCTCCGTATGGTTCGCATTGGCAGTGACCTGCTGCCTGTTTACACTGAGCCTACTTGGGGTTATTATTGGCTTGATAGCAGCATACGTGCGCTATGCGAGCGGGAGTTCTACAGCATCGGCCAGTTGGCCCGGGATCTTGATGTTCGGCTTAGCATGCATCCTGGTCAGTTCACTGTGCTTGCCAGCGATCGACCTGATGTCGTGGATCGTTCGATAGAGGAGTTTGAGTATCATGCGGATATCGCCCGCTGGATGGGATATGGTAAGACCTTCCAGGACTTTAAGATCAACGTCCACATCGCCGGTCGACAAGGTCCCTCCGGTATTCGCGCTGCCTACGCTCGGCTCTCACCCGAGGCCCGCAATACCATCACCATCGAGAACGAAGAAAATGCCTGGGGCCTAGATGATTGCCTTGCTCTTGCTGATATCATTCCCGTCGTGCTTGATATCCATCACCATTGGGTACGCGAGGGGGAGTATATCTCACCTAGCGATGATCGCGTGGCTCGTGTGCGCGATAGCTGGCGAGACCGCCGTCCTGTACTGCATTATTCAGTCAGTAGAGAGGACTGTCTCGCAGATCATAGCCCCACAGTGATGCCTGACATGGCTGCACTGATCGCACGGGGTTACAAGAAGGGTAAGCTGCGTGCACACAGCGACTACTACTGGAACACAGCTGTGAATTCATGGGCGTTGAGCTTCCTCGATCAATTTGACATCATGTGCGAAAGCAAGTGCAAGAACCTAGCTAGCATACCGCTTTTTGAGCAGCAACAGGTAGCACAGTCCCGCTAAATATCGCAACCATCGCGCGATAGGACAGCACTGCCATGAAGATAGATGAAGTATTCAGCACACTGGAAAGCACCAATGATTGGCAGAGCCAGCTAGATGTGGCCAAGATGTGGGACGTTACTCGCAGGCATCCAGGCAAGCGCAGCGAATTGTCAGCAAATGATCTTGATGCTCACACAGACAAGAGCTATGATCAGCTAGACCAAGCGCAGAAAGACATTTTCAAGGGCATGCTAGGCAAGCATCTATGGCGCATACTCAAGGCACAGCGCACGCAGCCCGGCGCCAAGAATCTACAGCGCGAGCTTGAATTGCTAAATCGCAAGCGCGGCATGGACGAGGATGCCAAGGACGATCCGTTGCATCCAGAAACCAGTGTGGCCAATGCCAATCCCGCACAGGCACCTCAGAGTGGTAATCCTGCACAGGTTGGTAATGCACCGCAGGCTGGCAAGATGGCTACTACCACAGGTACTCCCGGAGGGCAGGCTAACACCACAGCTGGTGCTGCATACAATGCACAGCAGAACATCGCAGGCAATGCTGCAGGCAAGACTGCAGCAGCACAGCAGGCAGCTGCAGGTGCCAAAGAAACCACTCCGGTGCTGCCCAGCGATAGAGATGCAGCTCAGGCTGCTAAATTAACCAAGGCCAAGGTACAGACTGGTGCGCTACCACTGGCAGGCATGACCGAGTCAGAGATTGCTGGTAGTGATACACCCGCTATCGGTGATTACGTGATCATGGAACTGGCCGACGGTCGCGCCATACACGCTCCTATCGCAGAGCTCAGAGGCAACAGCATGGTGCTGGCTCTAGACGAGACAGCATACCAGTGGCTGGAAGAAGCACCAGATCATGAACATCTCAAGATACAGAGCAGTAGCAAGGTCAGTCCAGTGGCTATGAATTGGAACAGCATGATAGACGATCTTGACCATGACACACCGGAAGGTTGGGCAGCTATGTTCAAGAAGCGTAGCCAAGACAAAGAAAGCGCTCGCAAGTGGGGCAAGCTATGGCGCCAACAGCATGTGAATCTCGGTGATGAACTGGGACTTGATGATCAGCGTGCCTGGGAAGATGCTGTTACTGCTAAGCTAGCAGAGATGGATCCGGGACTAGAAGAACAGGAACATGTTATACGCAAGACTCTGGGCAGCAAGGATCGTGTGCTGACCAAGATCTACATGGATGCGCGCCGCAAAGGCACTCCGCTCAAGCAATACGCACAGGAACTGGCAAAGAAAGCTGGAATGCCAGCAGATCATTACTGGCAGAAGATTGAACCTCTGGTAAATGAGCAGATGCTGGATGAAGCTGATGCGCATGAGGCACTGTGGCCTATCATCACTCGTGTGCTGGGACGCAAGCTGTACACAGGCAAGAATGCCGCAGACATCACCAGCTTCCACACAGACAAAGGCATAGTGATACATGGTGCAGTCACACGCGGCCTCAAGGGCAACGAGGAGCTGGAGATAGAACAAGCACTGCATGCAGCAGGCATACCAGTAGATAAGGTGGCAATCGGACCTGACATGATAGGCATAGAGCTGCACGGTGAGATTGACGAGATAAGCACAGGTCAAGTGCCAATAAACATAGGTGCAACAATCTCAGGCGTAACTGCTAGTCTCACTGGCTCAGTAGCTGGAAATCTGGATTACGCAGCGCCTACCAGCGAAGACACCAGCGACCCATACTCACCACAGACCAAGTATTACATCGTGCGCAAGAATGCTGGGCTCAATACCATACCAGGCAAGCCAGGCAGTCACACCATGGCAGCCGCACGCAAAGAATTAGCCAAGCTGCCTGATCACCAAGACTATGAGATACGTGCCATCAACACCACCAAGATACCCAAGCAAGAGCCACAGCCAGAGCTGGATGAAGGGCTCATGGACACGCTGAAGGTACTGGCATTGCTGGGACTGGGCGCTTACGGCATCAATGCCACGCTGGACAGCATGAACGCACCCAGCAAGACACCTCTGGGCCAGGCATTGACTGTGGCAGCACAGCATGGCGACAAGAGCGCTGCCAAGTATCTGGCCAACTTGGATGCCTACATTGAAGCCAATGATACCAACACACTGAGCATGCTCAAGGACAGCTACTTGGATGGGCCCAAGGCAGCAGTCAAGGAAGTCATGCTGGGCGAGGCAATGCCCACGTGGCAAACCATCAAGCATGGTAACTGGATGATATCTGTGAGTGACGAACCAGTGGTCAGTCCACAAACTGGCATGGCTCCCAAGTACATTGCCAGAGCGGTCAGCACCAAGGATCGCAAAAAAGATCCGATCATTGCCTATGCCATGACACAACATGGTGCCATAGATGCAGTGCAGGACCAGATGTTTGATCTCAGCAGAGCCAGCACTGATCCCAGCGATTACAAGAGCTTTGCTGTGGATTTCAACATCGATTTCACCAGGCAATACATGGATCCACGACAGGGCAATTACTTCAAGCTAGACCTGGGACCAGGAGGTGAGCCACAGTTGGTGATGGCCAGCAAGGAATATTTCAAAGCTTTTGGCGCAGAGATGGAGGATCTGGGATTCCGCATGATACGCAACAGGAACTGGGGTGTAGACAGCAACACCTATGGCTTCGGTATTGGTCCAAACAAGGTCAAGCAACTGGGATTGATACCAAACATGCGCTATGCATTGGAGTATGTCCACGATGATGCTGATGGTAACAAGGTGTTCTCGCTGATAGCTCGCAGCAGATTCACAGGAGCTAACAAGATGAGATTGCATGAACCCGGATTCACTCTGGGTGCTACACCCAAGGATCCCAGCATGGTACCGCCAGCAGTGACAACTCCAACCATAGGCATGTCAGAAGCAAAATACCATGGTCGCGAGATCAAGCTTGGCAAACCCATGCGCACAAATACCAGCAGCGGTGGCAAGTTCAAGGTATACGTGAGAGATCCAAAGACTGGCAACATCAAGATGGTGCGTTTTGGTGACACCACAGGGCTCAGCATCAAGCGCGATGATCCCAAGCGTCGCAAGAGCTTCAGGGCCCGCCACCATTGCGATAACCCGGGACCGAGGACCAAGGCTCGTTGGTGGTCGTGTAAGATGTGGACTCGCAAGCCTGTGGGCAAGATACTCAAGGGCAAATGACATGCTGATCAGAGAGATAGTAAGAGAAGCACGCTGGATCACTGACCCCGAGGAACAGCTGCGATCGGTCCGGCAGGATCCCGAGAGCATTGCCGACATCAAGAACCCCAGCGCAGAGCTGCAGATCATAGCACTGCGTGCGGAACCCAACATACACCATCTCATACGCAGAGCAGATCCCGCAATCTGGAGAGATCCTGAAGTCAAGGCCAGGGTCATGCGCCAACTTCTGGTGAACATCAAGCATAGATTCGGGGCGCAGACCAAGGATCTATTCCAGTGGTTAAAGCAAAACCGTTGTCCTTGGCCCGAGCTAAGTGCCATCCAGCGCAGCCTCGGTGCCGGCGACTCCATGATATAATGCCATAAATACCCAGGGAGTATTGCCATGCGCATCACTGATCTATACGGAGACCTGTTTGAAGCTGCTGCTGGGAGCCGACCAGAAGTCCCTGCTGGCAACAACAAGATCAAGCGCGGCCTACCACCAAGCTTCCAGCACAGCATGCCAGCCACGCACAGCTTTCCAGACATGGACAACAGCTATGGTTTCTATCGCTTCGTGGTGGCCATGGCCGGCATGCCTGAGAAGAATGAAGTGGTTGACAACATAGCACTGCGCGACATTCCCATCGCTGTGGCCTACACCAAAGAAGAGCACGACATGATACATGCTGCAGCAGAGCGCATGGGCATCAAGCCGGACGAACTGGCCTATCACGGCAGTCACGAGCTTCCTGACACCTACACTACCAGTCCGGTGATGAAGTTCCACATGCCAGAAGGTCGCGAGCGCAAGCTTCAGGGTCTGATCAAGCTCAGTGAGGCCATGACGCATGAAGCTCGCTGATCTATTCGAGAGCAAGGATTTCCCTATTGGTCAGCTGCGCCGGAGCACCAGGGATACCTTGCCTCCCATAGCTGTGATACCTGAACTGGATTTCAGCAACTACTACGGCAACTACAGATTCATGACCTCAGTGGCAGCAGCTCTCAGCGTGGAGGCAGGTGAACACCCCTATGCCAAACAGCTGCCTTGGAACAACAAGAACAGCTTCACTCCCTACACTCCTCAAGAGCTAGAGATGGTCAAGCTGGCTGCCAAGCAGAGCGGCTTTACCGTGGATATGATACACGACGCAGAAGGTCGCGAACCAGACTGGGTTAACACTGTCAGTCCAGTGGCACATCTGCCCATGCTGGAAAGCCGGCGCTTGTTGGAAGCATTTGGCAGCAGGAAGCTGAGCCCCAACATAGAAGCCACGCTGCCACCCGTGATCGTGGTACCAGAACTCAACAGCGGCAACAACTATCCGCAGTATCGATTCATGACGCTGATGGCCAGCATACGTGCTATCAAGAACGGTGATGTGCCCTATCGTGCGCTGCAGCCTTGGTCAAACAGCTTGGCCGTGGTAGGTTACACGCCCCAAGACATCGAGACCATCAAGATGGCAGCAGCCGAAGCTGGTTTCGCCATAGACGAGATCAATGACAGTCCCAGCCAGGAACCAGACTGGGTCAACACTATCAGCCCAGTGATGAAGTTCAAGATGCTGGAGGCAGCTGGTAACGATGATCCTCTGCAGGGCAAGATAGTGCAGCCCAAGAGTCCTAACATGGACAATCTATCACCAGCAGATGACAAGGCTAAATCCTATCAGCAGACACCCACCCGCGGATTGCCACAGATAGTGGTGGTATATCCTGGACGCTTCCAACCTCTGCACCGAGGTCACAAGGCTGTGTATGACAAGCTTGTCAAGGAATTCGGTCCAAATGTCTACATAGCTACCAGCAACAAGACTGATCCAGACAAGAGCCCTTTTGATTTCGAAGATAAGCTGAGGATGGCCAGAGCAGCAGGCATTCCGGCAGACAAGATACAGTTGGTCAAGAATCCCTACAGTGCCACTGAGATTACCGACAGGTTTGTACCCAACAACACGGTGTTATTGTTTGCTGTAGGCGAGAAGGACATGGACACTGATCCTCGCTTCAAGTTTGACAGCGACGGCATGGGCCGCAAAAAAGATGGTAGCCTAAGCTATCTTCAGAAGTGGCCTGGCATGGATCAAGCAAAGACTCTGGATCAGCATGGCTACATCATAGCTGCCCCCACAGAAGAGTTTGAAGTGCTGGGGGAACCTGCGACTAGTGCTACTGAGATACGCAAGGCTTATAGATCAGCCGACCCTAGCACACGAGACCAGATCATTACCAATCTATACGGCAAACCCAATCGCGATATACGCGGTATGTTTGACGACAAGCTGGGTGCCAAGATCGACGAGGATCAACCCACGTATCTGGAGAATCCGCTGGATCCAGAAGGCGACACCAACGGTCCTGGCAAGACTGGCGATCAGTTCACCTATGATGACGATCCAGTGCACCTGGATGACATGAACGAGGGTCTGACAGCACAGGACATCGCGGTTGATCCAGAAGAAGATCGCGATCGCGCAGAGCTGCTCAAGTTGGTAAGGCAACAGCAGAATTTATTACCTCCTAGGCAACGTGAATTGATCATGCGCTGGGCTGACGGTAACAAACTAGCAGATATTGCCAAGGACCTTGGCATAGATGTCAAATATGCATACCAACTGCTGCAAAAAGCCCTTAAAAGAATCAGAGGCGGTTTGGCTGTGCTTCACGGGCATCGCATTGGACCTCTCTATGGTTACAACAGTGCATATGCAGGTCGCACACGCCCGTTCGTCAGTGATAATCTCTTGCAGATGATACCATTTGTTCAGCGTGATCCAAATGTAAAGATAGTGCAAGTAAATTATAATCAATTCACCATCGCACCACGCAACGACTCCCGACCAGAGGTTATTCCAGATATTGAATTGCTGCAACAAAAACGCAAGCTAGCGCAGGATTATAACAATGCGGTGCGTACAGCTAACCAGATACATGCTGAACAGGGTAATACCAATGAATACATGAATGCCCGTGCTGCGGCAACTGATCTACTTAAACTGGGCAGACAGTTGGCCAAGAAACCAAAGTTCTCGCTGCAGCCATCAAAGGCTAGCGTAGAAGAGGTTAATGTCTGGGACAAGCCAAATCCCGTGAAAAAACACAAGCATCTCAGTGACAAAGACAAGGCGGTTGCCAAGGCACGTGCCAAGCGTGCTGGACGCAAATATCCAAATCTTGTTGATAATATTTGGGCAGCGCGACGATGACCCACGAACCAGAATTCATGGCAAGACTGCGTGGTTTGGTAGAAGAAACTACTAGGATCAATGACGATTGGTTCAAGAGTGGCGCTTTCAAGACTTGGAAGAATCCCATGCCTGTGAAGTATGAAATAGCAGACGCAGCAGGCACTGTGGACACGCTGGAAGGTCCAATGAAGCATGCAGCTGGTCACTACATCATGACCGGTCCCAAGGGCGAACGCTATCCAATCACTCCCGAGAAGTTCAAGTCGCTGTATGATGACAACGGCAATGGCACCGCCACTCCCAAGCGTGTAGAAAAGCTGGCCAAGGTAGCGGACCACGACGGCGTGCTGCACACCAGCTGGGGCGATCTAGCTTATACAACCGGTGCTGATTACATCGTGCGCCACGGGCCCAATGATTACGGTGCTGTGAAAGCAGACATCTTTGCCAAGACCTATCACCAACCGGGCGGTCCACAAGACACGCTGGCCGAAGCAGCCAACGGCTATTGGGGGTTGCTGAGCGATGTGCTCAACGATCACGACTTTGACTCAGATGAGATACAGGCGTTCTATGATCATTTCAGTGAAGATGACATCGACACAGCTCTTGAATCGTTGAACCAGTATTTGGAAGATGGCCAAGCCAATCGCGCATGGTGGGGTTCGTTGCGTGCGCTTAGTGCAGAACGCAATCCCGTGGATCAATCCGACCCGTTGATACTGTACAACCAAGATCCGCGCAAAAAGAGCAATAGACTGAGCAAAGACGCACAGATCAAAGGACTGCTCACAGCTATCAAACTGGATCGCATGGAAAATGCATCCCTGCGATATCTGTTGCTGCGCAAGAATGGAGTTGATTGGCCAGAGCTAGACACCATAGGCAAGAGCATAGATCCTCAGAACAATCTCAGTGAATCAATCACTGTCACAGAAGACCAGGGCATCAGCCAAGAGCAGCTGCTGGATGCCATGCGCAAGTTCCTGGTCATCGCCAAGGAAGAGATTGGGCTGGACAAGCTGCCCAAGATCAACTGGAGCTGGGATGACAAGATAGCTCCAGACAGCCCCAGCTTTGGTCGCTTCACCAATGATGACAAGGCTATCAAGATCATCATGCGCAATCGCCATCCCATAGACATCATGCGCACGCTGGCACACGAGCTGGTGCACTACAAGCAGGACGTTGAGCACAAGATCGGCCCAGATAGTGGCAAGACCGGCAGCCCCATAGAGAACGAAGCCAACGCATTGGCTGGGCAGATCATGCGCCGTTTTGACGAAGAAAATCCAGAGCTGTTTGCATTAAAACCAGTGACAGACTAAACTTCCTGTGCTATGTTAGCGTAATGGAGGTAATCACATGGTTTGGGGAATCATAATCCTAGCGTTTTTGGCTGCTCCTATAGGCATGAGCCGCATAGTGAACATACACTTGTTTGTGCTAATGATTTGCTTAGTCGTGGGTTTCTTTAGCCCCGTCTCAGCTGGCGCATTATTTGGGTACTGGATAATGTCATGTATAGTGTACTATTTCTTGGTATTCTTTTATCTTTGGGTTAGATATTGTTGATGTGGGCATGAAAATCATCTATACCTGCGGAGACAGCCACACAGCCGGCGGAGAGCTGGTCGATCACGCACTATGGTCTGACCAACATCCTGGATTCTGGGGCTTGGATGAAACAGATCTCAGAGATCCCAAGGTCATGCGACGGTGGCGAGAATTTAGAGAACGCAAGCTGCGTGCAGGTGATCCAGTAGGCTACAAGGAATGGCAGCATCTGGAAAGGCTCAATGCCTGGCCTGAAGAACTGTACTCTCTGGGCACTGCGATGGTAAAGAACAGTGCAGTCATAGGTCAGAGCATGGAATGGGTAGCACGCCAGACCTGCACAGATGTGTTCAATCTGCTCAAGACCTATGCACCTGCTGACGTCACGGTGATGATACAGCCTCCCACACATGTGCGGCTGCAGCGCTACGATATCGAAAACCGCGTCTGGGACAGCTTCCAGCTGGGCAATGACAATAGCATGGATCCTAGAGTGCACGAATGGTTCGTGAACAATGAAGACGACGAAAGCCTGCTCACGCGATGGATGATCAGCGTGATGGGCCTGTGTTCGACATTGAAAAATCTCAAAGTGCGAGTGATATTGATCAATGCCGGCATGCCTGACATGAATGCAGTGCTGGAACAGCACAGGATCTTGAACAGGCTGCGCAGTGATGTGGGCAGTTCAGCCATAGCCGATATGTACAAGCAAGTCTGTGGACAGTTATGGCATCCACGCAGCATGGGGGATCTGGCACATGATGTAGACAAACCCTACTGCCCAGATCTACACTGGCGCAGAGAAGTGCACCAGCTGTTGGCTAAGGACCTCTTAGATAGCTACGACCTGTAGGGGCGGGAACCCGTTGAAGGCAATGGTGCTGTAGGTGCTGGTATAGGCACCACAGGTATGTATTATCACCCTGTCACCTGAGGTCAGGCTCACAGGGAACTCTACCTTGTTGCGCTCATACAGCACATCGGCGCTGTCACAGGTTGGTCCTGCCACTATGCAGGGAGACGTTGCCTCAGATTCCTTGTCCAGCACCGTGAACTGATACTTGATGCTCTCGCCTTCTGCTTCTGCTAGACCGCTGAATCTGCCCACGTTGAGGTATACCCAACGCACAGGATCACCAGGCGTCTTGCGCGATACCAACACGCATTCAGCAGCGATGGCCCCAGCTGATCCAGTCATGCCTCTGCCTGGCTCAGCCATGATGTATTCTGCACCTTCAAACCTCTGCGCTACTTGGTCCATTAGGGTCGCACCATAGGTTTTGTTATCTGTGATGTCCACGCCGTAGTAGGCTGGGAAACCACCACCAATGTTCAACAACCACAGCTTGTGACCTTCAGCACGGGCATCATGCCATATGGCCGCTACAGTATCCAAGCAGTCATACCACATGTAGGGATGTTTGGTCTGGCTGCCCACGTGGAAGCTGATACCCACTGGGTCCAGTCCAAGATCGCGTGCGTGATCCAACAGTGGGATGGCATAACTGGTGCTGCAGCCAAACTTGCGTGATAATGGCCATTCAGCTTCTGCGCTGCTGACCAACAAGCGTATGAACACAGCACAGCCTGGAGCATGCTGGCTCAGCTTGTGTAGCTCTTCCTCACTATCGGCGCTGAACAGCGTGATACCCTGCGCATGCGCCCAGGCTATGTCCTGAGCTCGCTTGATGGTGTTGCCATAGCTGATGTCTGTGTGTTTAGCTCCGGCAGCAAAGCACATTTCAATCTCTTGTGTACTGGCAGCATCAAACCTGCAGCCAAGCTGGACCAAGCGAGCCAGTATGGCAGGATGAGGATTGGCTTTCACAGCATAGTGTATGTGGGCTGTGGGCATGCCCGATTTGAGCTGTACATAATTGCTCTCTACCTTGTCGATGTCTATGACCAGCGTGGGCACGTCAAAGGTGTGAGCGCGGATGTGAGATTCTAGCTTGTTCATGTTCAACCCCTGTGCTACCGTGCATGGGGGTTGTGACCCTTGCGCTCCGAGGATCTATTTATATGGTAAATTTGCCTGATCAACAACCATGATAGTATCATTAAATACCGTTATTAAGGAGATCGACCATGAAGGTAGCATTTATAGGCGATAGTTTTTGTGCCTATGATGAACCAGAGAGTTGGACATCAATATTGTGTAACCGTTTGGATGCTGAGATCATCAGCTTGGGCCGATCAGGCAGCAACATCTGGGATGCACACAAGCAGCTGATCAAAAATATAGATGCTGCAGACGTTGTGTGCTTCTGTCACACTGACCGGCACAGGCTACCAAACCAGCATGATTGGCCTATCAATGCAGCCTCAGTTACATATTTCAGGGAAGGCAATACCAAACCCAGCCATAGCCTCAGGACTTTCACTGACGTTCGAGTCTGGCAGGCAGCTGATCTCTACTATCAGCACATATATGCCGACGGTTACCATGCTCTCACACAGCGATTGATCATACAAGACATGGGACAGATAGCTGCTGAACGCAGCAAATATTCTGTGCACATGTTTTGTTTCGATGAACCATTCCTGCAGTTTTCTAATTCGAGTACTCTTAACATCAGTTTGAACAGCTGGTTAATCAGCTGCGGTAAACAAAACCTAGACATGGACAATGATTACAATCACATGAGCTATGGCATGAATCAGCATGTGGCAGAAAAAGTGTACGAACAGATCATGCAGCAACACTGTGGCAGTTTTTCGTTAGACGTGATACCATATATTGGCTAAAAAATCATGAAAATAGCATTTATCGGCGACAGTTTTTGCGCCAACTATGGACCAGATAGTTGGACAACCATAGTAGCGCAGAGGTTAGGTGCAGAGATAGCCTGCCTCGGAAAAGCAGGTGGGTGCATCTTGGATGCATGGCGGCTACTGCAGGCTACCATAAACAGCGTTGACTACGTCTGCTGTTGCCACACAGATGCATTTAGATTGCCTAATCGCCTGTACTGGCCTATAAATTTGGTTAATGCAGAATATTATACATCCAATAGAAAAGAAGCCATTTCCAGATCAAAAGACTATGACGATCCAGAAGTATGGACGGCTGCACTGGGATACTATGCGCACATCTGTGATTCTGAATTTCATGTTATATCCCACCGCTTGATTATAAAGGACATGGATGAACTGCTGTGCACTCGCGGCATCCGCACGGTGCATATGTATAATTTTGAAACAGTTGATATTGAATTAAAGAGTGGACCCTGTCTCAACGAACCTCTGATGTCGTGGTTGCGTCGTTGCAATAAGTTTGATTTACACTACGACGATCAGGACATAAACCACATGAACGTCAGCATGAACATGCATGTAGCTGACGTGATATATCATCAGCTCACCGGTACTGGTTCTAACGGCTTTAGGTTAGAACACATACCATACTATCAATAAATATCACCATGCGCATAGATGATGTAACCACAGAAGCAATAAAACTGGGCAAGCGCCCTGATGGCCGAGCAAAGAAGTTCGTGGATGATGTCTACGCTGCTTTACCAAAGAATCCATTGAATGCTGACCAGATAGCGTTCCTATATGGACCAGAGCAATTGGCATTGGTTGAGCTCAAGCCTGATCTCCGAGATCCTGATATGGCAGAGATAGCATGGATCAGTGCCTATCCACAAAGAGAAGGCATAGGTCGCAAAACCATATTAAAGCTACAAGAACTTGCACAAGCTGCTGGAGTGAAGCTGACGCTGACACCATGGGGACAGGGCAAGATACCACCGCGCACGCTATCTGCTATCTACAAGAAGCTGGGCTTTACACATGGTTTACCTGCGCTGATATGGAAACCCCAATCTGAGCAGCTAGATGAAATACTCAGGAATCCTAAACCACTACCGCCCAATCTCTATCTACCTCCTGTGAAACTAAAAAACATGCCATTGGATGGAGAAGTGTGGGCCAGCAAGCATCTCAGAGAAAGAATATGGCAGTATGAGATGGATGCCAATGAAGTAGGAAAGATGATCGTTGTTCTGCTTCGTGATCACAAGCAGGAACTGGAAAACATGGATGTTGACAGTGTGGCTACCATAAGAGAACCAGAACCCAGCGAATTTGCCATAGGCGTGCTCAAGCAAGAGCGTCCAGACGGATCCATAAAATATGTCTTGAAAACCACCAACAGGACGCTGTTCAAGAAAGCTAGGTCTCCTGAATTTCGCAAGATGCGCGATGACTTACAAGAAGGTTTGACCCATAAGGATCCCGTGGAAAAGTGGGTAGCAGTGTTCAAGGCCAGCACACATCCCAAGTTCGCAGGCAAGACACCAGAGCAGCGCGAGAAGATGGCCCGCATGGCACAGTATCGCGCCGTGCAGAACAAGAAGACATTTGAAAACATGGATCACAGCCAGGATGCACAAGCAGTGCCAGAGCTAAAAGCAGCACTGCTGGCACGCAAGCGCTTGATCAAGAGCAAGGCCGGTGACAAGGATACTGTGTACGACATCATCAATGGGCTCATGACCAGCATTGCTAAAGCCCACGGTATAAGCGGTCAGAAGATGCATGATCTCTGGGTTGACCAATATGGTGAGATACCAGACACTTGGATCCTGCATGAGAGTGTGTTGCCAGGCAGCCACACACCCACAGAAGCAGTGTTGGCCAAGCAGTACACCGTGGGTGTGGCAGAGATCAAGCGCCAGCTGAAAAAAGGCATCAAGGTCGAGCTGGAGCACACCACCGACCGTGCTGTGGCTCGCGAGATAGCGCTGGACCATCTGGGCGAGAACCTCTACTACTATGATCAACTAAAGCAAGCTGGGTTAGAAGAAGCCGCCGGCATGACCACCGCAGCACTCAGAGACAGGTTGAACAAGCTGATGAGCGAGGATCAGGCCTATGCTGATGCCACACAGCGAGCACCATGGCAAGAGGGTGTGTGGCGTTTCATCGATGCCAACAAGGCACAGATATTCTCCGATCTTGGCGACAAAGGCAACGGTGATTACCCAGCTGCTCCTTTCGCAGCTTGGCTGTTGGTGCAGCACATGGATGCGCATCCTGAACGCCAAGCAGCGTTTTACAAGCTGCTGAAGAGTGCCATACCAAACCACCCCAAGCTGCAGTTCCTGCGTGACAGAGCAGCTGTGAACCAATGGATGCTGCAACACTATCAAGAGCCAGAATACCATGTGGACGGCAAGCCTTTGGCAAATCCTACGTCAGATGTGCGCGATCCTCGGTTGTTCAAGGATGCTGGTATCAAGGCGCAAAGCAGGCAAGAAGCGCTGGACAATGCTGAGGCAGCAGGCAACAAGCTGTTGTTAGCAGCAGTCAAAGCCACCGGCGCCAAGACACAACCCAGCTACACACAAAAGACCACAGAAAGCCTAGACGAAGCCTGGTTGGATATGAACGAGTACGGTGGATGGATAACACCCAATCGCAAGGTTGAATATGTTGAGGACCAGGGACACGAAGCTCATCTGCGCCGCGAACATGGCATGAGGATCGCAGAAGCTTTCCTAGCAGGCTTCGTGAGGTTCCAGACCAATGCCAGAACTGGCACGTTCTCAGTGGAAGGCATGCTGGATGCGCTGCGCAAGACCTACAGGATCTGGGGCCAGACAGCACTGAACGCTAGAAACGTTTACGTAGATATCTTCCAGTGGCGCGATGACATGACTGCGCAGGGTCTCACGCCTCACATGATGTTCAGGCCTGGTGAAGGCGATAAGCCGCAGATCATACACAGCTTTGGCACCAAGGTCGCAGAACCAATCGCAGAGGCCAAGAAGCGCAAGGCCAAGACCATCATTGACGGCATGATCAAGACGCTGATCAAGCAGGGCCGCACCAGAGATGAAGCC
>Ga0214164_1000041_pt1 | contig 91208 bp, 82 predicted proteins | sample TroBogepilimnion_13_FD_153003 | JGI IMG/M metagenome (GOLD analysis project Ga0214164, IMG submission 153003) | Freshwater microbial communities from Trout Bog Lake, WI - Practice 03JUN2009 epilimnion v4 | ecosystem: Environmental > Aquatic > Freshwater > Lake > Epilimnion/Euphotic zone ... | reverse complement strand
CATGGCGACCGGAATTGTTAAGTGGTTCAATGATGCAAAAGGTTTTGGCTTTATCAAACCTGATGATGGTGAAGAAGAGTTGTTCGCGCATTTCAGCGCAATTACTATGCCTGGGTTCAAAACCCTCAAGGAAAACCAAAAGGTAACGTTTGACATTACCCAAGGTCCTAAAGGCAAGCAAGCTACCAATATCCAAGCGGCTTAATAGTCCTTAGATCATTATTAAAAACCCAGGATTCGTTCCTGGGTTTTTTTTCGTCTGCAATTTATCTCACTTAAAATCCATCACATGCTTATTTCAAAAAATATACTTAGCAATCTCATCGCTGTCATTCTTGTAATGAGTTCAAGCTTTGCTCTTGCTCAGGTCAACGTCGGCCTGCCCACTATTGAGTTAAAAACAGGCATCTACCGTATACAGGCTGAACTTGCCGATACACCAAAGGCTAGAGAAGTTGGCCTCATGAATCGTACTAACATGCCAAGCAATTCTGGAATGTTGTTTGTATTTGAACAAAAAGCAGGTCACTGCTTTTGGATGAACAACACTAAGATTCCACTTTCGATTGCATTCATTGCTGATGATGGCAAGATTGTGAACATTGAAGAGATGCAAGCGGAGACTACCAACAATCATTGCCCCAAAGCTGCGGTGCGTTATGCACTAGAGATGAATAAGCAATGGTTCTCTGAGCGCGTTATTGTGCCTGGAACTTTAGTGACTGGTCTACCAAAAAAATAAGTGTAGTAGTTATGGGAAATGAAAAACGCAGACCGAGGTCTGCGTTTTGCTTTAATAGATTATTGTTTTGTTGTTTTATTCAAAGTGGCAAACGTAGTGCACTGGTTGCTCAGCACGAATAATGAAGTAGCCACCCTTCTCTACTTCCCAGCTCTGGCCAGCCTTAAACTCTTGTTCAGGGGCACCGTTGATGCTGACAAAAGCATTGCCATCAACCACTTCCATGATTTCTTTGGTACTCAGGTCAAAACGTAAGGTGCTTGGCAATACAACACCAACTGACTTACGCACGCCATTAGGCAAAGTCACGGTATGTGAAACACACTTGCCATCAAAATATACATTGGCTTTCTTACCTACGGAGACTTGATCAAATTGCATGCTCATTCTTTCTATCTGGTTCAAATCGATTACTAGTTTTTTGTTACTTCTTAGCGCGTTTACGCTTTGCAGTTTCAGCAATACGCATACGTAAGGCATTGAGCTTAATAAAGCCTCCAGCATCTGCTTGGTTGTAAGCACCGCCATCATCATCAAAGGTGGCGATATTTTGATCAAACAAAGTATTGGCAGAATCGCGAGAAATTACCGATGCAGAGCCCTTGTAAAGCTTCAAGCGAACCACGCCATTGACTGCCTGCTGTGTATGGTCAATCAAAGTTTGGAGCGCTAAACGCTCAGGCGCCCACCACAAGCCGTTATAAATCAGGCTTGCATAGCGTGGCATTAAATCATCCTTCAAGTGAGCCACTTCGCGATCTAGGGTAATACTTTCAATACCACGATGCGCCTTCAATAGAATGGTGCCACCAGGGGTTTCATAGCAACCGCGGCTCTTCATACCAACAAAACGGTTTTCAACGAGGTCAAGACGACCAATGCCATGTATACCGCCAATACGGTTTAACTCAGCTAACAGCTCGTGCGGCTTGTAAGCTTTACCGTTAATGGCCACTGGATCACCAGATTTAAATTCAATCTCAATAACTTCTGGAGCATCCGGGGCTTTTTCTGGAGAAACTGTCCAACGCCACATTGACTCTTCTGCTTCCGCATTGGGGTTTTCTAAATGACGGCCTTCGTAACTGATGTGCAGGAGATTTGCATCCATAGAGTAAGGCGAGCCACCTTGCTTATGCTTCATCTCAACTGGAATGCCATGCTTTTCAGCATAGGCCATTAACTTCTCTCGAGAAAGCAGATCCCACTCACGCCAAGGAGCAATTACTTTGATTCCTGGCTCTAAAGCGTAATAACCTAATTCAAAGCGAACCTGATCATTGCCCTTTCCGGTTGCGCCGTGCGATACAGAATCAGCACCAGTTAAGCGCGCGATTTCAATCTGACGTTTTGCAATCAAAGGGCGAGCAATCGATGTACCTAATAGGTATTCGCCTTCATAAATCGTATTCGCACGGAACATTGGAAATACAAAATCACGCACAAACTCTTCACGCAAGTCATCAATAAAAATATTTTCAGGTTTGATACCAAACTGCAGAGCCTTAGCACGTGCTGGCTCAAGTTCTTCACCCTGACCCAAGTCAGCCGTAAAGGTCACGATCTCACAGCCATATGTATCTTGAAGCCATTTCAAGATAACGCTGGTATCAAGACCACCGGAATACGCTAAGACTGCTTTTTTAATATCGGACATATTTTCTTATTCAATCAAAAATTAATTAAAACTTACTAAGACAAATTACTTCGTATTTTATTATTTATGGTGAATTGCTTAATCCAAACGACCGCAGAGTAAATACTCCATTAAAGCCTTTTGAACATGTAGACGATTTTCCGCCTCTTCCCACACAATACTTTGTGGACCGTCAATCACGCCGGCAGAAACTTCTTCGCCGCGATGGGCTGGTAAGCAATGCATGAATAAGGCATCTGGCTTGGCTTCGGCCATAAGCTCCTCATCAACCATCCAGTCCTGGAATGCATTCATACGAGAAGTATTTTCATCCTCGTAGCCCATGCTCGTCCACACATCAGTAGTCACCAAGTCAGCATCTTTGCAGGCCTCTTTAGGGTCAGAGTAAATCGTCAAATGTTTTGCTGCTTTTGCCGTCAAACGCGCTGTATCTAACTGGTAACCTTCTGGCGCAGAAAAACGTAGCTGGAAGTCCAAGCATTCTGCAGCTTGGAGCCAGGTATAGGCCATATTGTTAGCGTCACCCACCCAAGCCACCGTCTTACCTTGAATAGGGCCACGGGCTTCAACAAAAGTGAAGATGTCGGCCAAAACTTGGCAAGGATGAAATTCATTCGTTAAACCATTAATTACCGGTACTCGAGAGTTAGCAGCAAAGCGCTCAATAATCTCCTGACCAAAGGTGCGGATCATGATGATATCCGTCATTCTGGAAATCACCTGCGCAGCATCCTCTACAGGCTCGCCACGGCCCAACTGGGTATCGCGAGTATTAAGGTATACCGCATGACCACCAAGCTGGTGGATGCCCGCCTCAAAAGACAGGCGAGTTCGGGTGGAGTGCTTCTCAAAAATCATTGCCAAAGTTCGGTCATGCAGTGGATGCCATGTTTCATAACTCTTAAATTTATTCTTGAGCCAAGCTGAACGCTTGAGCAAATAGTCATACTCTTCACGAGTGAGATCAGAAAACTGCAGGTAGTGCTTTACCTTGCCAGGCACTTGAGGCTTTGCCAGGGATGTCATAGTTGAGCTTTCTACTAAAGTTTTGGCTTGCATTTTTTTCTTCAAACATTCTGCTGCACGAAAATGGATCCGAAAGTCATCTTACGGCCAACTCAGGCTGTTAAGCTAGAGAGTCTAGTAGAACCATTTCTTACAACCATCATTACGCGAACTTGAACCACAAAAAGCTTTTCATTCAAGGCATTACCACTTCTGGCAAACCATTTCGGCCCAGTGATTGGGCGGAGCGTCTCTGCGGGGTGATGGCTACTTTTCGCCCTCCCGGGGATTCCGGGGACCCTCGCTTCACTTATTCGCCCTATGCGAGACCAGTGCTTATCGCAAAAGTGAAATGCGTTGTTATTGATACCAGACTGAGGGACCTAGATCCTCGAGCGCTAGACTTTGTCATGAACTTTGCCAAAGACAACGGCCTACCAATCGAAGAGGCTTGTGAGTTCAACCCAACAGCCCCAACCCAGCCTTAAAAACAAAAACCCGCTCTGATGAGGAGCGGGCCTAGATCGAAACGAATTCGACCAGCCTAAAACTTAAACCGTATTACGCTGCCATCGCCTTGATAGCTGCAGACAAACGTGACTTCTGACGAGCTGCAGTATTTTTGTGAGCAATTTTTTTGTCAGCAATCTTGTCGATTGTTGCTTGAGTTGCTGCAAAAACTTTCGCTGCAGCAGCTTTGTCACCAGTTTCGATCGCTTTACGAACTGCCTTAATGGAAGTACGGAGCTTTGAACGCAAACTGGAGTTATGTTCGTTTTGTTTTACTGCTTGGCGTGCACGCTTGCGCGCTTGTGCTGTATTGGCCATCTTTAAACCTTGCCTCTATAAATTGCAAAATGCGATTAATTAAAAATCTTGCGTTCTTGCTAGATTTCTAAGCAAGCTCGCCAAAACCCAAGATTTTACCTTAAAGGGGCAAAAAAGCCCAGTCGACTGCTAAATAGGTGAAAATCGGCTCATGAACCTGCTAACTGCCGCTGCCAAGGTCAGCTCCCTCACGATGGTGTCCCGCATTACGGGATTGCTACGGGAGACCCTTATTGCCCGTAGTTTCGGGGCTTCCGAGTGGACTGATGCATTTAATGTGGCTTTTAGACTACCGAATTTGCTACGTAGATTGTTTGCTGAAGGAGCCTTTTCTCAAGCTTTTGTCCCGATTTTGGGGGAAATCTCCAGTAAAGGTGACCAAAAACAGGCCCAAATCCTCGTAAATGCGGTATCTACCCTCTTATTTTGGGCTTTACTGCTCACGGTATTACTCGGCGTAATTGGCGCCCCAGCGCTCATTTTGGTGATTGCCACAGGCTTTAAAGGTGGGCCAGCCTACGAGGCCAGCGTAGTGATGACAAGAATTATGTTTCCTTACATCGGTCTGATTTCAATGGTTTCGCTCTCAGCCGGCATTTTGAACACCTTCCAGCGTTTTGCGATTCCTGCCTTTACCCCGGTTTTACTCAATTTAGCATTAATCGGTAGCGCACTATTTTTGGCGCCCCATCTTGAGCAGCCGATTTATGCCCTCAGTATTGGCGTTCTCATCGGCGGCATTTTGCAGCTAGCAATTCAAATTCCAGCACTCAAACGCATTGGCTTACTACCTCGCATTAGCTTATTACCAGGCGCCATAAAAACAGCTCTCACCAACCCCGATGCAAGACGTGTTTTGCGTTTAATGGGGCCCGCAGTATTTGCAGTATCGGTTGCCCAAATTTCCCTGATCATTAATACCAATATTGCTTCACGTCTGCAGGCAGGAAGTGTTTCTTGGTTGTCATATGCAGATCGACTAATGGAGTTTCCAACCGCTCTACTAGGTGTCGCTCTGGGAACCGTGCTTTTACCCAGCCTGAGCAAAGCTAATGCAAAGAATGATTTAGTACATGCTGGAGAATTATTGATCTGGGGCTTGCAGCTTACTTTCTTACTGGCAGCTCCATCAGCACTGGCGCTCTTTATTTTTGGTGAGCCTCTGGCTGCTGTGCTCTATCACTACGGTAAATTTAATGCGCTAGATGTCCTAATGACACAACGTGCTTTAGCGGCTTATGGCGTTGGGCTCATCGGTTTAATTCTGGTGAAGATTTTGGCGCCTGGTTTTTATTCTCGCCAAGATATTCGTACTCCTGTCAAGATTGGCTTACTCGTATTGGTAGCTACTCAATTGGCAAACCTAGTATTTGTGCCTTGGCTGGGTCACGCTGGACTTGCGCTCTCTGTTGGGACAGGTGCCTGCCTCAATGCCGCCCTCCTGTGGATTGGCCTGCATCGACGTGGCGCCCTACCCAGTTCTGCCTGGGCTAAATACCTCGGTCAATTACTTCTTGCTCTCATCCCTTTCGCAGCGGTACTTTTTTATGCTGCAGGTGCGCATAATTGGATTGAATTGCAGGCACAACCATGGCTGCGAATTGGCTTGCTATCAGCATGGCTAGCGGTTGCTGCCATTGTTTACTTTGCATCCCTAGGTTTAGTAGGAATTCGCTGGCAAAAATTCTTGCGTCATGCAAAATAGACTCTATGCCAACACAACAACTCGACTACTTCACCTCCCTAGTTGCAGAAGATAAACACTTTCCGCTAACGGAAGCGGCAATTGCTGTCGCACAACACGCCTATCCTGACTTAGATGTTCAAGGAGTGCTAGATAAGCTAGATGGATTGGGCAATAAATTAAAGTCGCGCGTAACGCCAGATACATCTCCAATTCAGCGCCTACAAATTCTCAAGCATTTCTTTTACAGCGAGCTGGGCTTTGCTCCCAATCAAAATGATTTTTATGCTCCGGAAAATTCTTACTTGCACTACGTATTAGAAAATCGTAGAGGAATTCCGATCTCATTGGCAATTTTAATGATGGAACTGGGCAACCAAATTGGACTCAAGATTCGCGGCGTTTCTTTTCCAAACCATTTCATGATGCGCATCTCTTTACAACAAGGTGAAGTGATTATGGATCCCTTAACCGGTGAATCACTCTCCAAAACTCAGCTTCAAGAAATGCTAGATCCTTACTTGGACGCTAAGGGCTATCGTGGTGAACTCAGTTTGCCCCTCAATATTTTCCTACGTGCTTCTAGCGCTAGAGAGATTTTGTCGCGCTTCCTTCGTAACCTCAAAATGATTTACTCAGAGCATGAACGCTGGGAGCGCCTACTGGGCATACAAGAACGTCTAGTGATCCTTCTACCAGACTCGGCCGAGGAGATTAGGGATCGTGGATTGATCTTCGCACAGCTGGAATATTTACGACCAGCCTTAGAAGACATGCATCGCTATCTCAGCGAAATGCCAGAAGCGGATGATGCAGGCGATATTCGTGAGCATATTGCTACGCTTGAAAGCCAAACTAAGCTGCACTAAAGCTAAATTATTTTTAGCTTTAGTTTTTTAATTAACGTACTTAGTTTTGCTTGGGCTTAAAGATTTTGTAGATCGCTGCAAATGCTACTGGAATTGCAGCAGCACCAACGCCAACTAACACGATCATATTTAAGTTTTGGCGAATGATAGGGATATTGCCAAAAAAATATCCGGCAATCACCAAGCCCAAAACCCATAGAGCAGCGCCCGTAATATTAAACAACTGAAAGCGGGAGAAATTCATCTCAGACACACCAGCAATAAAAGGTGCAAAGGTACGAATAATCGGCAAGAAGCGTGCAAGGATGATAGTCTTACCACCATGCTTTTCATAAAAAGCCTGAGTCTTTAATAAGGCTCCTTGATCGATCCAGCGCGATTTACTACTAAAGACGCGCTTACCAATCCAGCGGCCAATAAAGTAATTGAGGGTATTACCTACAACTGCGGCAATTAATAAACCGATGCATAAGCTCACTATATCGAAATGCTCAGTAGCACAATAAGCGCCAGCGATAAACAAAAGGGAGTCGCCAGGCAAAAATGGAGCAATGACTAAACCTGTCTCTGCAAATACGATCGCGAAGAGTAATCCATAGGCCCAAGGACCATATTGCTGAATCACCACATCAAGGTGTTTATCAATATGTAGCAATAAATCGCCGAGCTGTAAAAGGGTATCCATGAATCTGTACTCCAAATTGAGGTTTGATGCCGATATTAACAGGCTCTTATAATTAGGTATGCCAACTGAACCCTACATTCAGCCCATGCATGCTCCAAACGATATCCCCACTCTTTGTATTGTTGGGCCAACTGGTGCAGGCAAAACCTATCTCGCCATGTCGCTGGCTGAGCATGCAAAATTGATTGGCCTGACGATTGAACTAATCAGTATGGACTCTGCATTGGTCTATCGTGGCCTAGATATCGGCAGTGCTAAGCCCACGAAAGCAGAGCAAGCTGCTGTGAGTCATCATCTCATTGATATCATCGAACCAACTGAGGTTTACTCAGCCGCTCGTTTTGCCAAAGATGCAAAACGTCTTTGCGAAGAAATTCGTGAGCGAGGAAATATTCCGGTCGTTGTTGGTGGCACCATGTTGTATTGGCGCGCATGGGCACACGGCCTGTCTTGTCTACCGCCGGCAAACCCAGAAATACGTGCTCGCCTGGAGGAAGAAGGAAAAACGATTGGCTGGCCAGCAATGCATGAAAAGCTTACCAAGGTCGATCCTGAAACTGCTGCCCGCATAAAACCGAATGACTCTCAGCGAGTCCAGCGCGCACTAGAAGTATTTGCAATCAGCGGAAAACCTATGTCTGAATTACTTGCTGACTCACCTAGTGAAGATGGTAGAGAAGGTTCAGCTATTCCACCATGGATTGATTTGGTTTCACTAGAGCCGAGCGATCGCAAGCGTTTACATCTCAATTTAGAAAAACGTTTTGATGAAATGCTTGCCGCTGGATTTATAGATGAAGTGAAGGCACTGCGCGAAAACACGCAATTGCATGCTGATCTACCAGCGATTCGTTCAGTAGGTTATCGCCAAGCATGGGAGTATCTGAATGGAGAAATTGATGCTGAGCAAATGCGCTACAAAGCATTAGCCGCCACTAGACAACTGGGAAAACGTCAGCTTACATGGTTAAGGGCAATTGAGGGCAGAAAAACATTTGATCCCTTCAACCCCATAGAGTTAAAGGCGGCATTAGATTGCTGCAAGAAGAATCTGAGTCAGCAGCTTAAACAACGATAGCTTGTGGCGCATCTTTTGGACGCTCAACTACTTCACCAACTGTCCAAGCTTTTAGGCCTTGCGTAGTTAATGACTTGATTGCAGTATCCGCTTGATCAGGAGATACGATTACCACCATACCGATGCCACAGTTAAATACACGGACCATCTCTGCATCAGCCACTCCACCCTTCATCTGCAACCAACGGAAGAGATCTGGCATTTGCCAGCTATCGCGCTGCAATACTGCTTGCGTATTTTCAGGGAGCACGCGCGGCACGTTATCTACCAAGCCACCACCAGTAATATGCGCCATACCTTTGACGTTGATTTCTGAAATCAATTTTAAAAGTGGCTTGACATAGATCTCGGTTGGCGCCATCACCACATCAACCAGCGGGCGACCACCCAAATCATCTGTAGGTTTTGCGCCAGCACGCTCAATAATCTTACGAACCAATGAATAGCCATTTGAATGCGCGCCACTCGAGCCAATTGCCAGTACTACATCGCCCGGAACAATGGTTGCGCCCGTAATAATTTTGGATTTTTCAACAGCGCCTACTGCAAATCCAGCTAAATCATACTCACCTGGAGGGTACATACCTGGCATTTCAGCAGTCTCACCACCAATCAATGCGCAACCCGATAACTCGCAACCCTTAGCAATGCCACCAACAACAGTTGCTGCTGTATCGACAGTCAACTTGCCGCAAGCAAAATAATCTAAGAAAAAAAGTGGTTCGGCGCCCTGAACCAAAATGTCGTTCACGCTCATCGCTACCAAGTCTTGACCGATGGTGTCGTGACGATTCCACTCAAAGGCTAATCTAAGCTTGGTACCAACACCATCCGTACCAGACACTAAGACTGGCTCTTTATAGCGCTTAGGCACTTCAAAAAGGGCCCCAAAACCCCCAATTCCTGCTAAAACACCTTCGCGCATGGTTTTCTTAGCAAGCGGCTTAATACGGTCCACTAAGTCGTCCCCAGCGTCAATATCGACACCAGCGTCACGGTAGGAAAGGCCTTTTGAGGAGGAATTAATAGATGAAGTCATGTCGGAGCCGGAATATTAGTCAAAAAAGCTACTTCGTCAGTAGAATCATTGAATTCTAGAGGATTGAAGCAAGATGGCCGAAATTTTTACCCCTTTTCTTACTGCATTCATTTTGGCGTACGCCCTACGCCCTATTTGCCTATGGTTTGAGACACATCGTATGCCTCGTGCGCTTGCCGCTGCATTGGCGATGGTCATTGGACTTACTCTAGTTTTTTTGATCCTCAGCCTGCTGATTAGTCTTCTGAAATACGAAATCCCCCTCATTAAGGCCCAGCTACCCGATTGGATTGCCAACACTCAGGCCTGGCTTGGCCCCAAACTCAGCGAGTTTCATATTAGCCTTGATTGGAGCGCCCTCAAGACGAGCGTCACTCAAAAAATTACTGAGCACATTAATGACAATGCAGATAGTTTGATGTCATCAACAGTCGAAACTGTACTCATGTCAGGTAGCTCAGTCATTGCCGGTTTTGTAAATGCAGTGCTCATTATTTTTGTAATGTTTTATCTGCTGATGGATTGGAGCCATTTTTTTAGTCTCGTCAAAAATATAGTTCCGCTACGCGCACAAGAAACAGTGCATCACTTAGCCATGCATACCGATGGTTTGCTTTCTCAATACTTACGCGGCATGTTGATCGTCATTTCTATCATGGCTGTTTATTACAGTGCTGGATTGAGTTTGATTGGCGTTAAAGGAGCCGCTGCACTTGGTGCCTTCACCGCACTCATGATTGTGATTCCTTATATCGGCATCACTCTAGGCCTCACACTAGCAAGCCTTTCGGCACTTCTCCAATTTGGACCAGGCACTGAAATTATTGGCGTATTGATATTGTTTGGTATTGGGCAATTCTTAGAGGGCTTCTTCTTGACGCCTCGCCTAGTGGGCGAGCGCATTGGCTTGCATCCAGTTGCGGTCTTATTTGCCTTACTTTTATTTGGAAAATTATTTGGCTTCTTTGGAGTTTTGCTGGCGCTGCCAATTAGTGCAGTTAGCTTAGTACTGGTCAAATATTTATGGTCTATCTATACGCAAAGCGCCTGGTATCAAGAGTAAATTTGGTAGTAATGAATACGCCTTCTCTTCCAAAACAATTTGCGCTTGATATTATTCACTCCCCTAAAGCGAGTTTAGAAAACTATCTTCCCGGCAAAGACCTCGCTTTAATTTCTACTCTGCAGGACATACAACGCTCTTGGGGAAACCGAGATCTTTCACTATCAAGTAATCCATTAAATCAGCGCTGGGTTTACTGGTGGGGCCCTGAAGGATCGGGACGTACTCATTTACTAAATGCCATTGAGAATGCAGCAGACGAACTTGGTCTTGAACATATTGCTCTTAACCCATTCGAACCCACCTCTTGGGTTCGCACCGAAGAAAAGATATCCAAATTAACGGAAAGTACAACCCCTTCTGTGATGACCGTAGATGATGTCGATCGCTTAGATGACCGTCTTGTTGGCTCCCTTTTCCGTATTCTGAACGGCGTTCAGGCAAGCAAGGCAATACACGTTTTTATGACTGGCAATGCTGCGCCAGCCAATCTAAAGCTTCGAGAAGACCTACGGACCCGCCTGGGCTGGGGTTTAATCTTTCAGACACAACTTTTGGACGATGGTGAGAAAATACAAGCATTGGAGGAAGCGGCTAAAGCTCGGGGTCTTGTTTTATCTACCGATGTCTTGCCTTGGCTCTTAAGTCGTTTTTACCGAGATATGCCCAGCTTAATGGCTTTAATTGATGCATTAGATGCCTATTCTTTAGAAACAAAACGTGCAGTGACCTTGCCTCTTGTTCGCGAGCTCTTGCAGCCCAAATAATTTATTCAATATTTCATTCGTGACTCAGCTAGCCCTCTTCGATTTAGACCACACCCTTTTGCCATGCGACAGTGATTACGAATGGGGTCAATTTTTAGCAGGTATTGGTGTTGTGGATGGTGAATACTATGCTCGAAAAAATGAGCGCTTCTATCAAGACTACAAAGACGGCAAGCTTGATATTCACGAATTCCTACGCTTTGCCCTAAAACCCCTTTCGGAGCACTCACGTGCCCAACTCAAAGACTGGCACGATGCTTTCATGAAAGAAGTCATCAGTGGCCAACTCCGCCAAGAGGCGATCGACCTTGTCAAGCGCCATCAAGATGCTGGTGATCTGTGCTGTGTGATTACAGCTACCAATAGTTTTGTGACACGTCCAATTGTTGAAAGCTTTGGTATTGAGCATTTGATTGCTACAGAACCTGCCACTATAGACGGTCATCCTTTATCCAATTACACGGGTGAGATAAAGGGAATACCAAACTTTCGTGAGGGCAAAATTCAAAATTTGCATGACTGGCTAGCCTCTCAGAAGCTATCTTTAGGTGCTCTGCCGTATAGCTATTTCTACTCTGACTCGATGAACGATCTACCGTTGCTTGAAAAGGTTAGCCATCCCGTCGCCACCAATCCAGATGATCGCCTGCGCAATGAAGCCAAGCAGCGTAACTGGCCTATCCTTGAATTGTTTGCATGATCACTAAATTTATTAAACGTATTTTGCGGCGCGACCCAATGGTCAAGCACAACCAAACTAATCAATCTGGCGCACCAAAACGTATTCCCAAAAAATCACATCGTATTGACCCACATTTACTTTCAAAGAATGCCGTCAAAGTAACGCACACATTGCAGCAAGCAGGATATGAGGCATTTATTGTGGGAGGCGCTGTCCGCGATCTTGCTTTAGGCATTAGCCCAAAAGATTTTGACGTTGCTACTAACGCAACACCAGATCAAGTTCAAAGACTCTTTCGTAAAGCACGCCTGATTGGTCGTCGTTTTCAGATTGTGCATGTGACTTTTTTTGGTAAGGGTCATCCAGAAATTATTGAGGTATCCACCTTCAGAGCTCTATTAGATAACGCCGGAGACCATGTAGCAGAAAGCGGTCGCATTCTGCGTGATAACGTTTGGGGCTCTCAGGGCGAAGATGCTGCAAGACGAGATTTCACCATCAATGCCATGTATTACGACCCTGCTTCTGAGACTGTGCTCGACTATCACGGCGGCATGACAGACATGCAAAAGAAAACTTTACGCATGATTGGAGATCCAGCAAAACGCTATCGTGAGGATCCAGTTCGCATGCTTAGAGCAGTACGTTTTGCTGCAAAAACGGGTTTTGAATTAGATAATGCTACGCGTGCACCGATTGCCATACTAGGCAAGCTCTTAAACGATGTTCCCTCGGCTAGACTTTTTGATGAAATTCTGAAGCTTTTAATGTCGGGTTACTCCTGGCGAGCCATCCAGGGGTTAAAGGAGGCTGGACTACACCACAGCTTACTTCCACTACTGGATCACATTTTGGATGAGGGTGAAGACTCCAAAGGTGCTAATAGTTTTGTAAAGCTCGCTCTAGCCAATACCGATGAACGCATTCAATCTGGCAAAAGTGTTTCTGCTGGATTTTTATTTGCCACCTTACTTTGGCCTGATCTGTTGAAGAATTGGCAGACTAATTCTGCTAAGGGCATGGCCAATATTCCCGCCCTGCACGATGCGATGGATGACACAATTGCCACTCAAAGCAACGGCATAACAATCCAACGCCGCTTCGAGAGCGATATGCGGGAGATTTGGTCCATGCAACCCCGTTTTGAGAGGCGCGTAGGTCGCTACCCTTTCCGCCTAATCGAATCCCCACGCTTTAGGGCAGGCTATGACTTTATGCTATTACGCTGCGCTACTGGGGAATTAAACCCCGCGATTGGCCAATGGTGGACAGACTTTATTGCAGCCGATCCCACTGGACAAGATGAGCTCATGGCGGCTGTCAAAAATGAATCCGCCAACAGCCCCAGCCCAGCCAAAAGACGGCGCCGTAGAAAGCAAAAATCAGCAGTGCCCCCAGAGAGTGCAGCAAGCTAAGCAGACTTAGAGAAATTTCAGTAAAGTAGTTTCATCTCTTGTTTGGAAAACTATGGCACGGGCATTTATCGGATTTGGCGGGAACATCGGCGACACGCGTCAGCTTATAACTGATGCCATCGTTTGTTTGGCATTACGTACCGAACTGCAAGTCTTGGCAAAAAGCTGTTTTTATCAAAGCGCGCCGGTTGAGGCTACAGGTGGCGACTATATCAATGCTGTCATTGAGATCGAAACCGAATTAAGTCCCTATGGTCTCTTGCATGTTTGCCAAACGATTGAACAAGAGTTTGGTCGTGAGCGTCCGTATGCGAATGCCCCCCGGACTCTAGATCTCGACATCCTTGCTTTTGAAGGAGTTACTCAGAATGAAACTGAATTGATGCTTCCGCATCCCAGAATCATCGAGCGCTCATTTGTACTCCTTCCCCTCCTCGAAATCGCACCAGATATCTTTTTACCTAATTGGGGCGAGCTGAAGAGCTATTTACCCAATGTAGCCCACCAAAGAATTGAAAAACTCACCTGCAAGAACTGTAATTGCCAGGTAAGCGACGTTTATAGCCAAACCGTGCAGTAATTCATTAAACTCTCGCCATGAGTTACTTGCAAGGCGATAAGCCAATCACAATTACTAAACTCCTCGCAATGCATGCTGAGGGCGAAAAGATTTCTATGCTCACTGCCTATGACTCTACGATGTCAGCGCTTCTCAATCGCTGTGGTGTAGAGACCATTTTAATCGGTGACTCCTTGGGTAATGTGATTCAGGGACACTCCAGCACCACACCAGTGACCATAGAGCAGATGGCATATCACACCGAATGTGTAGCACGTGCTAATACTCATACTTTTGTTATTGCTGACCTCCCATTTGCTAGCTACGGCGATACTGTGCAAGCATTAGATTCAGCAGCTGCACTCATGCGTGCTGGCGCTGATATGGTAAAGCTTGAAGGTGGTGGCGTCTGGCAGATAGAGATTATTCAATATTTGGTTGAACGCAGCGTTCCTGTCTGCGCACACTTAGGCTTACTGCCGCAATCCGTTCATATTTTGGGCGGCTACAAAGTGCAAGGCAAATCCAAAGATGCAGCTAGTGTCATGCTTGAGCAAGCACTTGCATGTCAAACAGCGGGGGCTCAAATGGTGGTGCTGGAAGCAATTCCCTCCTCATTAGGCGAAAGAATTACTGCTGAACTGCATATTCCAACGATCGGTATTGGTGCTGGTCCAGATTGCTCTGGTCAAGTACTGGTACTACAGGATATGCTAGGCATTAGTCCTGGCAAACCGCCAAAGTTTGTTAAAAACTTTATGGATGGCAATCATTCCATTGAAGCAGCCATCAAGGCGTATGTTCGCGAGGTGAAATCCGGAAAGTTCCCCGGACCTGAGCATGGCTTTGCTGGCTAATTGCTAGCAAAGCCCGCCATCCAACCCCCTCTAGTTATTAACTAAAGAAACTCTTAACGCCGTCAAACCAGCCCTTTTGCTGCGGACTATGTTTATCGCCGGCAGACTTCAGACTGTCATCAAATTTTTGTAGCAATTGTTTTTGCTCATCAGTTAACTTAACGGGCGTTTCAACTAGAACATGTACAAAGAGATCGCCCACTAAGGATGAGCGTAAGCCTTTAATGCCCTTATTACGCAAGCGGAATGTTTTACCGGTTTGCGTACCCTCTGGAATCTCAAACTCAACACGCCCAGCAAGGGTTGGCACCTCGATTTCGCCACCAATTGTTGCCGTCGCAAAAGAGATTGGCATTTGTACGTGCAAATCACTACCGTCGCGCTCAAATACTTTATGGGGTTTGACGCGCACCTCTACATAGAGATCGCCAGATGGTCCACCATTGATGCCGGGCTCGCCATTACCAACGGAACGCACGCGCATACCATCATCGATACCTGCTGGGATTTTGATCTCCAGCGTTTTTTGTTCTTTGTGTTTTCCACTGCCATGGCATGTTTTGCAAGGCTTTGGAATGTACTCGCCAGTACCGCGGCACTTAGGGCAAGTCTGCTGCATTGAGAAGAAGCCCTGTTGAACACGTACTTGGCCATGTCCATTACAAGTAGTACAGGTTTCAGCTTTGGTTCCTGGCTCTGCGCCAGTACCATGACATGGCACGCAATTACTCCAGCTAGGCACACGAATTTGGGTGGTATAGCCCTCAGCAGCCTGCTCAAGAGTGATATCCATGTTGTAGCGTAAATCTGCGCCTTTGTAGACTTGTGGGCCAGACTGACGGCCCCCGCCTTGACCAAAAATATCACCAAAAATATCGCCAAAAGCATCGGCAAAACCGCTGCCGCCAAATCCACCACCACCAAATCCACCACCCATGGATGGGTCAACACCAGCATGGCCGTATTGATCATAAGCTGCACGCTTATTGGGGTCAGATAGGGTTTCGTAAGCTTCCTTAGCTTCTTTAAATTGGGCCTCAGCTGTTTTGCTATCGGGATTGCGATCTGGATGATGCTTCATCGCCATCTTACGATAAGCCTTTTTCAACTCATCATCGCTGGCACCTTTTGCTACACCAAGCACTTCATAAAAATCGCGTTTACTTTTAGGCACGGCCTATTCCTCTCAACAACCTGAATGACACAAGTCGGCACACGGCCGACTTGTTATTTGGCAACATCAAAACTACGTTAATGAATGTCTGATTTCAGAATTACTTCTTTTCATCAACCTCTTTAAAGTCAGCGTCAACCACATCTGCATCAGGAGCTGCACCTGAGGCTGCGCCACCAGGAGCGGCACCAGCAGCAGCGCCACCAGCTTTAGCCTGCTCAGCAGCCATGACTTTTTCACCGAGCTTCTGACTTGCTTTACCCAAAGCTTCAGTTTTCGCATCAATAGCCTCTTTATCGCTGCCTTTGATTGCTTCATCCAATTCCTTAAGAGCTACTTCAATTGCTTCTTTTTCGGAAGCTTCTAAGCTAGCACCATGCTCTTCCAAGGCTTTCTTGGTTGAGTGGGCCAAGGCATCTGCAGTGTTACGCGCAGTAACCAACTCAAGGGCTTTCTTATCTTCAGCAGCATTGGCTTCAGCATCCTTAACCATGCGTTGAATTTCTTCTTCAGTCAAACCAGAGTTTGCCTTAATGGTGATCTTGTTCTCTTTACCAGTGGTTTTGTCTTTTGCCGTTACATGCAAAATGCCATTGGCATCGATATCAAAGGTCACTTCAATTTGCGGCATGCCACGTTGCGCTGGAGCAATACCTTCGAGGTTAAATTCGCCGAGCAACTTGTTTGCAGCAGCCATCTCGCGCTCACCCTGGAAGCACTTAATCGTTACAGCAGGCTGGTTATCTTCCGCGGTTGAGTAAACCTGTGAATGCTTAGTAGGAATCGTTGTATTCTTTGGAATCATCTTGGTCATCACGCCACCAAGAGTCTCGATACCCAAGGACAATGGGGTAACGTCCAAGAGCAATACGTCCTTACGATCACCTGACAATACAGAACCCTGAATCGCAGCACCCACAGCTACAGCCTCGTCTGGGTTAACGTCTTTGCGTGGCTCTTTGCCAAAGATTTCTTTTACTTTGTCTTGAACCGCAGGCATACGAGTCTGACCACCGACCAAAATCACATCGTCAATGTCAGCCACGTTCACGCCAGCATCTTTAATCGCAGTTAAGCAAGGGCCAGCTGTACGGTTAATCAACTCTTCCACCAAAGACTCTAACTTGGCACGAGTTAACTTTAAGTTCAAATGTTTAGGACCGCTAGCGTCAGCCGTCACATAAGGCAAATTGATTTCAGTTTGCTGCGCAGATGACAATTCGATCTTGGCCTTTTCTGCAGCATCTTTCAAGCGCTGCAATGCTAATACGTCTTTGCTCAGATCTACACCTTGCTCTTTTTTGAACTCGGCAATGATCCAGTCAATGATGCGCTGGTCGAAGTCTTCACCGCCCAAGAATGTGTCGCCATTGGTAGAGAGCACTTCAAACTGCTTCTCGCCGTCAACGTTTGCAATCTCAATGATGGATACGTCGAATGTACCGCCGCCTAAGTCATATACAGCGATCTTGCGATCTACTTTATCTTGCTTATCCAAGCCGAATGCCAAAGCAGCAGCAGTTGGTTCGTTAATGATGCGCTTCACATCTAAACCTGCGATACGGCCAGCATCTTTTGTGGCTTGACGTTGGCTGTCATTAAAGTAAGCAGGAACAGTAATCACCGCCTCTGTCACCTCTTCACCGAGATAGTCTTCTGCAGTTTTTTTCATCTTGCGCAAAATTTCAGCGGACACCTGTTGTGGCGCCATTTTCTTGTCGCGTGCCTCAACCCAAGCATCGCCGTTATCCGCCTGGATAATTGCGTATGGCATGAGGCCAATATCTTTTTGCACTTCTGGGTCTGTAAATTTACGACCCATTAAACGCTTTACTGCGTAAATAGTATTTTTAGGATTGGTTACTGACTGACGCTTTGCAGGCGCACCAACCAATACTTCGCCATCCTCAACGTAAGCAATGATGGATGGAGTTGTGCGAGCGCCTTCTGCGTTCTCGACCACTTTAGGTGCATTGTTTTCAACGACAGAAACGCATGAATTCGTGGTTCCTAAGTCGATTCCGATAATCTTTCCCATAATTACTCCAAAAAATTAAGTTGTGTGTTGTACTAATCAATATTTCGATACCCAGTAGATAGGGTCTAAAAGGGGGATTTCAAGGGGATAAAGAGCAAAAAAGGCAGAAATCTGCCTTTTTGATACTTTTTTCCGGATATGAACCCTCTTTTTGACTTATTTCGGGGCGCTAACGGTCACTAAGGCCGGCCTGAGGACTCGATCGGCTACGGTGTAGCCGCGTTGAAGCACAGAAACCACGGTATTAGATTCTTGCTCGGAAGGGACTGAAGCGATGGCCTGATGGTGATGAGGATCAAATTTATCCCCAACCGCTGGGTTAATTTCGGTCATGCGACCCTTCTCAAAAGCAGAGAGTAATTGCTTGAGAGTAATTTCCAAACCCTCTTTAAATGCTTTAGCATCGCCAGCATCTGTACTCAATGCCGCATAAAGGCTATCAGTCACCGGCACTAAATGCTCTGCAAAACTTTCAATAGCAAACTTATGTGCTTTTGCAATATCTTCCACTGCACGACGGCGAATATTTTCACCCTCGGCCTTAGCGCGTAAGAAGTTGTCTTGTAACTCGCCTATCTTTTGGTTGAGTTCAGCAATCTCTTGCTCGGGTGTTTTGACAGCAGGAGTTTCTGCGGCAGCTTCTGCCGCAGAATGAGCCGCTGGATCTACCGCAGAATTTTCTTGCTCTGAAGATGGATTGTGGTTTTCTTGTGTCATAGACGCTATTTTACTTTTCTATAGAGAATGGCTATTACTTTGTGATATGGGGTCAATGCATTCAATTTCAAGACTTCATTGTTTCAGCGATTTCCGCTCTTTCATTACGCTTTGCTAGCTCAGCTGCAGACTCGACCCCTAAAGACCAGCCCTGCAAATGATCATGAGCAATATCACTCATAGCCTCTATCCATTTTGGATTACTGTTTAGGCAAGGAATATAACGATAATCCTTACCGCCATGCTCTAAAAAGATTTCACGTGCTTCCATTGCAATCTCTTCTAGCGTTTCTAGGCAATCGGCCGGAAATCCAGGGCAAAAAATATCAATGCGCTGACAACCCTCTTTAGCCAATTTTTCAATTGTTGGGGCTGTGTAGGGCTTTAACCACTCAGCCTTACCAAAACGTGACTGGAAGGTCACAATATATTGACCAGGCTCCAAACCCAATGACTCACCAAGCAAGCGCCCAGATTTAAGACACTCGCAATGATAGGGATCACCCTTCATGAGGTTACGCTTTGGCAAACCATGAAATGACATTACGATACGATCACCCTTTGCAAAATCAGGACGACCATCTTTATCCCAGCTGCTAAGGACCTGATCACGTAATGCAGAAATATAGGCAGGGTTGTCGTGATAGTGCTTCACTAAACGCAATTCTGGTTGATCTCGCCAAGTGCTGAGAACACGGAATACCTCATCAAAGCTAGATGCTGTTGTAGTAGCGGAATACTGAGGGTATAAAGGCAACAGCAATAAGCGCTGCATGCCCTGCGCCTTCAGGCCTTCAAGTGCAGCCTGGGTTGATGGTTCACCATAGCGCATTGCTAAATCTACTAAAACAGTATGGCCCTCGTTGGCAAATTTTTCACCGAGCTCTTTAGCTTGCAAGCGAGAGTAATGCATCAAGGGCGAGCCCAGTTTTGGCAACCAAATAGAAGCATATTTTTTGGCAGAAGCGCCACTACGAATTGGCAAAATAATGCCATTCAAAATGAACCACCAAATGATGCGCGGGATTTCTACCACACGCGGATCAGAAAGAAATTCTTTTAAATAGGCGCGCACCGCTTTTGGTGTTGGTGCAGATGGTGTTCCCAAATTGAGTAGTAAGACTGCCGTTTTGGAAGCACGTAGGTGCGGGTTGGGATTCAAGATAGTTTGTCTCTAGTAATTAAATAAATATCGATAGATGATTAGGGGCGTGATTACGAACTTAAGGCACCCGACAATAATTTTGAGGTGATATCCACAATCGGAATAACTCTGTCATATGCCATGCGGGTTGGGCCAATTACCCCAAGTGTTCCAACTACTTGACCATCTACGCTATATGGGGCACTGATCACAGCTAAATCCTCGTAGGGCAACAAATCACTCTCACCGCCAATAAAGATCTGAATACCGTCAGCATGACTCGATACATCAAGCAATTGCATTAGTACTGATTTTTGCTCCAACATATCAAACATCTTGCGTAACTTATCTAGATTAGAGCTGAGATCGCCAATATTGAGTAAGCGTCGCTCACCTGATAAGACCATATCGCCACGACCCATATCGTAATCAGCAACACCAGTCTGTAAGGCTAAGGCCATCAACCCAGAAATATCAGCACGTAAATTATCAAGATCAGATTTGAGATGCATACGAACTTGATCAAAACTTTTTCCTGCAAACTGAGTGTTAATAAAATTACCAGCTTCAATCAATTGACTTGGCGTGTAATCCTGGGTTGTCGGCAATATGCGATTCTGCACATCACCCTCAGGAGTCACCATGATGAGTAAAATCTTGCTCTCACCTAGGCGCAAGAACTCAATATGTTTAAAAACCTGAGTTCGCTTAGGAGTCATGACAACCCCAGCAAAATGAGTCAAGTTCGACAAGATCTGTGCAGCTGAGTTCAATACTCTTTGCGGAGAATCTGGCAAAAGGCCTTTTTCGACCTCTCGAGCCGCCAGGGCCTCCAGGGGGCGGACTGTCACCATGGTATCCACAAATAGGCGATAACCCCGTGGGGTCGGAATACGGCCTGCAGATGTATGCGGACTGGTCACCAGCCCCATGTCTTCCAAATCTGCCATGACATTACGGATTGTGGCGGCAGACAGGTCCAGACCTGAGAACCTAGAGAGTGTCCGCGAGCCAATAGGCTGACCCTCCTCGATATAGCGCTCGATGAGGGTTTTAAGTAGGGCGCGAGAACGATCATCCATGGTGGAAGGGATTTTATGCCTATGGTTTAATCGTCATATGTTAAGCCCATCCCCAAATTCCAGCAAAAAGGCATTTAGCCGAGTTGCGCTTGTCGGCAAATACCAAGCCGATGGCATTGAGGAGCACCTCAAGGATCTGGCCAAACTCCTGAAGGATCTGGGTTGCGAGGTATTTTTAGAGGGAGCTACCGCCAAACATGTTGGCTTAAATGACTTTCCCACTAAAACTGCTGAGAATTTTGCTGGGGCGATCGATTTAGTGGTGGTTTTAGGGGGTGACGGAACAATGCTTGGTATTGGCCGCCAACTCGCGGGCAGCAATGTTCCCTTAGTCGGAATCAATATGGGTCGCCTTGGTTATATGACCGATATTCCAATTCAGTCTGTTCATACCACCCTTCCCAAAATTATTGCTGGTGAATTCGAAGCAGACACGCGCACCTTGCTTCACGCCGTAGTTCTCCGGAATGGCAAAGAAATAAATTGTGCGTTAGCGCTGAATGATGTCGTCGTAAATCGTTCCGGTATCTCTGGAATGGTGGAGTTAGCAGTTCATGTCAATGGTTCGTTTATGTACAACCAACGCTCCGATGGTCTCATCGTATCCACTCCAACTGGCTCAACAGCTTATGCGCTTTCAGCTGGTGGTCCCATTTTGCATCCGCATGTTGCTGGTATTTTGCTAGTACCCATTGCGCCACATTCACTCTCGAATCGGCCAATCGTCTTACCAAAGGATAGTGTCACTGTCATTGAAGTCGTCAATGGACTTGAGGTGATTGTAAATTTTGATATGCAATCACAAACCAATTTACAGAACGGTGACAAGATAGAAGTACGTCAATCTGATAAAACTATCGCTCTTTTACATCCCAGCAATCACAGCGACTACAAGACTTTGCGTGAGAAATTGCATTGGAATGAATACCCATCGACTTTCTAATGTCGAGTTTTTTGCTACGCTAATATATGCTTCAAACCATCTCACTTCGTGACTTTGTCATTGTTGATCAATTAGAGCTAGATTTTTCTAGCAGCTTTACCGTACTCACCGGCGAAACTGGTGCCGGCAAATCGATTTTGCTAGATGCCCTTGGTTTGGTTCTGGGTGAGCGAGCTGATAGCAGTCAAATACGCGAAGGTAGCAATCGTGCAGAAATTTCTGCACTCTTTAGGATTGAATCAGAGCTAGTCCAATCTTTTAGTCAGTGGTTGGATGCCCAAGGCTTTCCGCTCGAAGACGGTGGTCAAAGCCTATTACTTAAAAGAACTGTAGAGGCCAATGGTCGCAGTCGTGCTTTTATCAATGGTAGCGTTGCTACGCTGGTGCAATTGCGTGAAGCGGGCGATCAACTGGTTGATATTCATGGGCAACATGCGCATCAACTTTTGCTAAAGGGTGGCGCTCAACGCGAGCTTTTGGACCGTCATGCCGGCTTATTACCCCTCTCCACAGAAGTAGCGCAAGTATTTAAAACACTAGCTGACTCTCGTCGTCGTCTTGAGCAAGCTGAAAATGCAGGTCAAGATGTAGAACGTGAGCGAGAGCGCCTAGAGTGGCAACTCGAAGAACTTACCGAGCTTTCTCCGCAAGAAGGCGAATGGGCCAGCATTCAGAGCGAGCACGCACGCTTAGCAAACGGCGCAAAGCTCATAGGTGGATGCCAAGAAGCGATTGATATTTTAAGTGATGCTGATAACTCCCTTGAATCCACCCTCTCCAAAGTTTGTATTACCGTCAGCTCACTAGCTGAGCATGATCCAGCTCTAGGCGATATCAATCAAGCCCTAGAGTCCGCCAGCATTCAGCTCGATGAAGCGATCCATGGACTCAATCGATATGTACAAAAGATTGACTTAGATCCAGCAAGACTTTCGCAAGTAGAAGAGCGCATGCAAGCATTGCACAGCACTGCTAAAAAATATCGTGCCGAAGTGGATGAGCTGCCAGCATTACTACAAACTACAACCGAGCGACTTGACGCATTAACTGCATCCCAGAATATTGAAGCACTGCGAGAGCAAGTCAAGCAAGAAGAAACTGCTTATTTAAAACTGGCTAAACAGCTATCACAAAAACGCGGCCAAGCAGCCTCTGATCTTGGTCAATTAGTTACTGATGCGATGCAAGACCTATCTATGGCTGGTGGTCGCCTAGAAATTGCATTGACGCCCCTTAACGAAGGCGGATCCCATGGTCTTGAGCAGATTGAATTTTTAGTTGCAGGTCATGCTGGTAGCACTCCACGTTCGCTTGCAAAAGTAGCTTCCGGTGGCGAGTTAGCGCGTATTAGCTTAGCAATCAGCGTAATCACTAGTAAAGCCTCGTTTACGCCAACCTTGATATTTGACGAGGTAGATGCTGGTATTGGTGGTGCAGTTGCTGAGACTGTTGGCAAACTCTTGCATCAATTGGGACAATCCCATCAAATCTTGTGCGTCACTCACCTACCGCAGGTAGCCGCTCAAGGTAACCATCACCTCAAAGTCAGCAAGTCACAAACCGGGGAGAAGACGGTTTCACAAGTGCAAATTTTAGGTAGATCTGAGCGTGTTGAAGAAGTAGCTCGTATGCTTGGCGGCGCTACGATTACGGATACTACGCGCCGTCATGCACGTGAGTTACTTGAACAAAACTAGAGTGACTTCGTTGGTTGGCTAGAGGGTGCCTGAAAGATCTTGAGCCAGAGTGCTTGAACCACATCCTTTGCTGCAATGAGCTCAGGCTCATTTTCTAGATTGAGTCTAGTTTTTTCTGCACCATCTAAACGTAAGCGATGCTGACGAGTTCTAAAGAGGCGATAGGCATTGCCAACTGATTGGGCAGCCTCCTGTGAAATTAAGTCCACATTACTAGCAATCTGCAGTAAAGCAATATTACCCAGATTTCCAACGAGCTGCGGATACTCGTGAGCATAAGCCAGCACTAAAAACTGCACAATAAACTCGATATCAACCATGCCACCAGCATCGTGCTTTAAATCAAATTGGACAGTAGCATTGGGATGGCCCGCATGAACTTTACGACGCATCTCTAAGATCTCTGCTCGCAAATGATCGATATCTCGCTGTTGGCTTAAAACCTCAAATCGAACTGAGTCAAAAAACAGACCCACACCCGCATCACCTGCAGAGAAACGGGCCCGAGTAAGCGCTTGATGCTCCCAAACCCAGGCAGCGTTATCACCCTCACGCAATTGATATTTTTTAAAGGCATCAGCATTCGTTACTAAGAACCCAGCCGATCCATTGGGACGAAGACGAGTATCAATTTCAAACAAACTACCAGTTGAAGTAAACGCTGTTAACCAATTAATCATCCGCTTTGCTAATAGAGCGTAGATTTCTTGTGCCGCATAATCAGATTCAGCCGCTTGGTACAAAAATACGATATCTAAATCAGAGGCGTAACCCAATTCTTTACCACCCAACTTGCCATAAGAAATGATGGCAAATGGTGGAATGGTTTCAACAGGTAGATTGAACTTTTTAGCTACGCTTGGCCATACACGCTCAAAAGTAGTCTGCAAAATTAAATCTGCCAATGCAGAAAGATGATCGCTCACCCGCTCTACCGGTAGTGCTTGCTGCACACCAATACCTAAGTCGGTTAATAGCGTAATAAATGTTTCGTTGTGGTGAGTGACTCGTAAAATATCCATCGCCTGCTCAGAGCCATCACCCTCAGCCATCACATCATCTAGTCGCATATTGAGGTTGGAGCGCACCTCTTCCCAATATTTTTCTGGGTCTTCAATTAAGTCTCTTTCTGATTGGGCATTGAGCAAGTGATCCAAGAGGTGGGGGTGGCGCGTCAAATATTGCGCGCCCCATTCGGATGCTTGAAGCAAATCAAGCACATTAGATAAGGCCCGGGGATACTCAGCCAGAATGGATAAATAAGCACTTCGCCCTGCAATAGCCTCAAGTAGATCAAAGAAACGTAACAATGCTGGATCGGCAAGAGCCGACATAGAATGATCTTTTTGCAATCGCTCCGCTGCCTTGCACATTAAATTATCAAAAATTAATCGACTTTTTTCAGGTAATAACTTTTGTTTTGGGCCGACAACCCATGCCTGCCAACGGCTATGAGAAACAGGAAAGACAATTTGATCTGGCGCCCAGTCATGAGCTAGAGGCGTGATCTCAAGACGTGCACTATCATCTATTGAGAACGCTTTCTCAAACAACTGCGAAACATTATTTTGATGATGTTCCAGCTGACCCATAAAATCATTAGCGTCTTGATCTTGCATCGAGATTGCTAAACGTGAGCGTGCCTCTTCATCTTCAGGTAAATAGTGTGTTTGCTGGTCATCCCATATCTGAATACGATGCTCCAAGCGCCGTAAATAAACGTAAGCCGCTTGCAGCGCTTCTACCTCTTTGACAGGCATGATGCCGCACTGCTTAATTAGCTCTAACACCTCCAAACTCGGGCGCACTCTAAAACGGGGATCTGTACCGCCCCGCATGAGCTGAAACATTTGCGCTAGAAATTCAATCTCTCGAATACCACCTCGTCCCAGCTTGATATCGCGGGAACGGCCTTGATGACCCGAGGACCTCTTTTCTGCCTCTGCCTGAATCTGAGCATGTAATTCCCGAATAGATGCAATCACGCCAAAGTCCAAATGTCTGCGATAGACAAAAGGGCGAATCAGTTGCTCCAGCTCTTTTTGACAATGCGCAAAGTTTGGAGAGTCTGGTAACGGAGCAATTAATCTACCCTTGATCCAAGCGTAACGCTCCCACTCGCGACCTTGAACTAATAGGTACTCTTCCAACATATCCAGACTGCATACCAAAGGTCCAGAATCTCCATTGGGACGAAGACGCATATCTACTCGAAATACAAAACCATTGTCGTCATGCTCTGCAAGAAGCTTAATCAAACGCTTACCCATGCGCGCAAACCACTCGTGATTAGACAGACTTTTGGGGCCGCCAGTAGTCTCTCCCTCATGCTCATATAAAAAGATGAGATCAATATCAGATGAAAGATTTAACTCTAGTCCACCTAGCTTACCCATTCCAACAACCATCAGGGGCATCTCAGATTGCGTTGAATTACTCCAAGGTAGGCCAAAACGATTTTTGAGATCTTCACGAACAAAGGCGATTGAAACAGAAACAGATAATTCAGCAAAATAGCTCAGCGCCTGGGTAACCTCGTGCAAGTCAGCTAAGCCGTTTAAATCCCGGAATGCTACCCACAACATCAAGCGCTGTCTTACTAAACGTAGATTGGTCATCCACAAGGCCTCATCTTGGTGATTAGCCAGACATTCAACGCCACAGTCTTTTAGTAGATTCCCAATCCCCTGAATATCAACCCTTTTCTGCCCCTGACTACGGAGCCACTCTAGCCATTCGGGGTGAGCATTAAGCCAGCGCCGCGCATAGGTGGAGTGTTGCTGTAAAAAATCAATTTGTCGGGAAAAATCATCCATTCCCCCATCTTAATCCGACCCTAAGACCGAAGCCAGAGGCTTGGCGATCATGCTAAGGGTGAAGGATAATAGGGGTCATGCTGCAAAAGATCATCCCGCCTCTCCTCAAGAGCGTGCTTGCTAAACGTCCTCAAGGTTTAGGCAACACCTGGCGCAAGCGTGCTTTGATTTTGGCTGGTGTAGTTGCCGTTCTTTTTGTGCTTGGTCACCTGAGCGTTCGTTTTATCCTTTGGCCGCAAATTGAGAAATCCAAAGCTTCAGTTGAAAGACTCATTAGCTCTCGAATTGGCGCTGATGTTTCGATGGATACCCTTCATGTCTCGTGGACAGGTATTAGACCCAATTTTGAAATTGAGGGTTTGCGCTTCAACGGGCCAGATCAATCAAAGCCACTTTTATTTGTACAAAAAATTGATGGTCAATTAAGTTGGGCGAGCTTTTATCATTTGACACCATTTTTTCATGAGCTCAATATTGAGAACGCACAGATTTATGCCCAGCGAAATAGTAAAGGAATTGTTGCTATTGCAGGCATTTCTATAGACGGAAAACCAAACGACTATTCCGCAGAAAATTGGCTCTTTTCACAAAATGAGATCCGGATCAATCATGTCAAACTTTTTTGGGAAGATCAGCTCAAGAAAAAAGCAAGCACCTCAATTGATATCCAAAGTCTTACTCTTAGCAATGGCATCCGCGGCCATCAGGGCTCGCTGAGTGCCACCACAATATGGACTAAAGGCCCTTTCACAGTAGATATTGATTTGGTACATCATATTGGCGGACAAGCTGGCAATTGGCGTGATTGGATTGGCACCATCTCTTGGGATCTAAATGAATTACAGCTTAGTCAGATAGCTAATGACTTTTCCCTTCCGTTAAATACGCTTGAGGGCGTCCTTAATTCCACTGGAAAATTAAAAATTGATAACGGCAAGCCCGATGGTGGAGATATATATATTGCAGCTGATAATTTAACTATTCAATTATCAAAAGGTGAAGATGCTATTGCACTTGGCAGATTAGAAACAAATTTATCCCAAGAAACCGAGAGCGGTTTGATATCACTGACTGCCAAAACATTTGCATGGCGAGATATCGATAGTCCTAAGTCTACCCCGCTGGAAAATTTGAGCCCAATGACTTTTCGCTGGAAACCGCTAGCTGGAGATGGAGAAATTAAAGAATTTGGCTTTTCTTCGCCAAAGATCTCTGTAGAAAATATTGCTTTGTTTGCTCTGAATTTGCCACTATCCAAAAAAGTTCATCAATGGATTAAAGCTTCGAAAGCAGAAGGCGAGCTACAAGATTTAGATATCACCTGGTCAGAAAGTAAGTCGCCTCTATCGGCCCTTCATATTCCTGGTGGATGGTTTAAGTCTAATAAGCTGGACTTCACTGTCAGCGGGAAATTGATTGACTTAAGTTTTGTTGGTATCAATAAATCGATGCCCTCCGTGTCAAAACTTTCAGGCTTTCTAACTGCAGACCAGAACAAAGGTAGCCTCTCTATCAAATCAAATGATCTTGAGGTTGAGGTAAATGATTTGTTGGTCGAACCCAAAATCAAACTGGATCAAGCTAGCGGCCAAATTACCTGGTCAAGACAAAGGGGGAATTGGGTTGTCAATACAAAGCAATTGGAATTAAGCAATCCCGAGATTGCAACAACGCTCAACCTTAATTACATCATTGGCGAGGCTCAGAAGCCTGATTTCATGACTCTAGATATAGATTTTGCGCGCGCTAATTTAAAAACTGCTTATCGATATCTACCAGTCGGAATGGGAGGAGAAGCAAAAACATATTTGAGCAAAGCCTTCGACGCTGGGATCGCTCAGAAAGGTAACTTACACATCAAAGGCAATCCAAATGATGCCCCCTTCTCAAAGCCAGGCTCTGGAGAATTTACACTCAAGCTCCCTATTAATAACGCCACTTATAATCCCGTTCCGAGCTCATCAAACGCACAAGGGATCTGGCCCGCCCTCAATAATGTCAATGGCATTATCAATATGCAAAATGCTTACTTCATGGTGGATATTGACCAGGCAAGTTACAAGCAAGTAGCTCTAAGTAAGTTTCATGCGGAAATTCCCAATGTTAGTGCAAAACAACTGTCACTTTCGGTCAATGGTGAAGCACAAGGTGATGCCCCACAACTCCTTGACTATTTATTTGCATCACCCGTTGGCAAGAGACAGATTGCACTTGAACGAAACTTAAAGATGACAGGGCCTACTAGCTTAAATCTGGGCCTGAAAATTCCTCTATCAGGTAACGGTGATACCAATACAGATATTCAACTCAGCTTTCCAGGTAACAAAGTTCAGTGGGCAGACTTACCGCCATTTGAAAATCTAAAGGGAAAAATGCGTATTACAGAAGTGAATCCTGAATTTGAAGATATCACTGCCAACTTTTTGGGTGGAGCAATTAAGATTTCTAGCGCAAGCCCAAATCAAGGCGCCCAAACTTATACTGTTTCGGGTGATATAGGCGCAAGCTTTATCAAGAACTATTTTGAGGATGATCAATCAGTTCAAGCCTTCCCTATATTACAGGCAATGAGTGGTATTGCAAGGTATGAGGGCGCTATTAGCTTTAATAAAGGTAATAGCGAAACTAATTTAAAGATTGATATGCGTGAATGGGCGAGTACCGCGCCGATACCAGTAAAAAAACAAATGGGCACACCCTTATCTGGTCAGCTAAATTTTAAAACGTATGCAAAAAATAAATCGAATACGAGCCGCCTTACCTGGGACGGAAAAATTGGAGACAGCTACTACATCCAAGGTGAGCTTGCTGGCGATGACACCCTTCGCCATGCAGTAGGTATCGGGACACCGGCCATTCCACCACAACAAGGCTTCCAGCTAAACCTTGCAAGCAATGAGCTGAACTTAGATAACTGGCTAGAATTTTTAGGCCACCGAAATCGGAAGCATTCTGCGTCAAACACTAATACCAATGATGCAAATAATATTCAGATTTCAGCGCAGGTTAAGCAACTCACTTTATTTGACCGCATCTGGCAAGACCTTAATCTAGCAGCCAATAATAAAAATGCTGTTTGGCAAATTCGCTTAAGAGGATCACCCCAAATTACTGGGAATATTCAATATCAGGAACCAAATCAATCCCAAGCTAGTGGTCTCATTAGCGGTCGCCTAGTACGTCTAAAGATTCCAGACGCATTGGCACTCCCCTTGGCCCCAACGAAAGCTAGTCAAAATTCCCAGATAAGCAAAAATCCAATCAAGCCCAGCTCAATACCAAGTCTTGATTTAACCATTGATGACCTTGATTGGAATAGAGCGCAACTTGGTCAGACAAAAATTCAGACTAAAACGGCTGGCAATACTCTGAATGTGGATTCCATTCAATTTAATAATCCACAAGGTAGCTCCACTCTCACCGGACGCTGGGTTGGTGGGGCACAAAACTTACCAGCACATACCAACTTAAATATTGCGCTAGATATTAAAGACGCTGGTCAAATTATTAGTCACTGGACTAACCAAAAGTCTATAGAGGGTGGTCGAGGCAAGTTAAGTAGCGCTATTGAATGGGATGGGTCACCTTTCGATCCTAAATATGAAACGCTTTCTGGCAAGGCAAGCCTAAACCTTGAAAAAGGACGACTACTAGAGGTAAACACTAGCGGTGCTAAATTGCTTGATGTGCTGAGCTTACAAAGCTTATTGAGATTTGCCACCTTAGATCTTCAAGGAAGCCTTGGCAACATCGTTACCAAAGGCACACCGTTTAATGTTATTGATGCTTCTTTTGACATCAATGCTGGTGTCGCACAAACTAAACAGTTCACAATGGGTCTGGATCAAGCCCGAGTTGCTATGAATGGACACATTAATATCCCCAAGCAAACTCAAGATTTGCGTATCACCATATTCCCGACAATCGATGCGACTGCTGGGTCTCTAGCTGCCTTTGCAATTAACCCGATTGTTGGCCTTGGTGCATTGGTTGGACAGTACCTGATTACCAACCAAATAAACCGTAATCTTCAATCTGACTATTTGGTCCAGGGCTCTTGGGACAATCCAGAAGTAATTCCTCTAGATCAAAAGGGTCAGCCAATCGACACTAAAACATTAAATACGATTCGCAGCAAAGATTTACTTAAAGAACAAAGTAAGCCCGTTAATAACTCAGGCCCACAGAGTAATCCAAGTAATTCTGATGCCCCGAACAAATCTCCTAACTAAGACTAAATAAGTACAACCAATACAGCATGAGCACATTAACAAATAGTGCAGAACTTAAGATTGCATCTATTCAGATGGTCTCCACCCCTGACTTACAGGAGAACCTATCTACGGCGAGTAGACTAATTTGCGCAGCTGCTGCAGATGGTGCACAGTTAGCAGTATTGCCAGAATATTTTTGCCTAATGGGCCTCAAAGATACGGATAAAGTGCGCGCTCGAGAAGGTTATGGTAAGGGCCCCATACAAGATCAACTCTCCCAGATTGCCAAAGAAAATAAACTTTATCTTGTGGCAGGCACCATTCCATTGGAAGCCAACGATCCTAATAAAGTACTCAATACATCTCTGGTTTTTGATCCAACTGGCCAGCAAATTGCTCGTTACGACAAAATCCATTTGTTTGGTTTTCAAACTGCAACTGAGCGTTATCAGGAATCTGAAACCATTGAGGCTGGCAATGAACCAGGTCTACTAAAAATTACTTCCAATGGAAATATATGGACTTTTGGTTTAAGCATTTGTTATGACCTGCGCTTCCCGGAGCTCTATCGGGCGATGGGCGCAGTTGACTGTCACATCATCCCAGCTGCATTCACCTACACCACAGGTAAAGATCATTGGGAAATCCTGTTGCGTGCGCGTGCCATTGAGAACCAATGCTATGTATTGGCTTCCGCCCAGGGTGGCAAACATCAAAACCAACGCCGCACCTGGGGTAATTCTATGTTGATTGATCCTTGGGGTGAGATTTTGACCAGTCTGCCAGAGGGCGAAGGCTTTATTTCTGGACTCTTGAGCAAAGATAAATTAAACGAGGTACGCTCTAAGTTACCTGCACTTGCACATCGCAAGCTTTAAAGAAAGATCTGCCGAATCACATGAATGCACCAGAAGCAATATTCCCTGCCAATTGGACTAAAGCCAAGAAGCAAGCAGACCTCATTAAATTAGCCAAATCCATCTTGCTGGAGCCAACCGGACTATCCGAGCAAGATCTTCATCACACCTTTGGCAATCTCTTTACCCATCGCCTTGATGATGCCGACTTGTATTTTCAGCACACGCGTAGCGAAAGTTGGAGCCTAGAGGAAGGTATTGTTAAATCCGGCAGCTTCAATATTGACCAAGGCGTTGGTGTTCGAGCTATCTACGGCGATAAGACTGCGTTTGCCTACTCTGATGAAATTAATTTAGAAGCCTTAAGTAAAGCTGCAAAAGCTACTCGAGTGATTGGCCCTGAGGGTGGTAAGCAAGCGGTTGCGAGCAAACTATTTAATCCTGTTTCTAACAAGCTTTACTCAGATATCAACCCTTTAGACTCGTTGCAACCTAAAGACAAAATTGCGCTATTAGAAAGCATTGAGCGTCGTGCCAAAGCACGTGATCCGAGAATCATTCAAGTGATGGCAAGCCTAGCTGGTGAATTTGATGTTGTGTTAGTTGTACGTGCAGACGGCCTATTGGCTGCCGATGTTCGCCCGCTGGTACGTGTTTCAGTGCATGTTATCGCCGAACAAAATGGTCGCCGTGAATCTGGCTCCTCGGGTGGTGGTGCCCGTCATGACTACCTCTACTTTGATGAAGAACTCATTAATCGCTATGTCGACGAAGCAGTCGATAGCGCGCTGGTTAATCTGGAATCTCGTCCAGCGCCTGCAGGTCCAATGACGGTGGTGATGGGACCTGGCTGGCCTGGAGTGCTATTACATGAAGCTGTAGGACATGGCCTCGAGGGTGACTTTAATCGCAAGGGATCGTCCGCTTTTGCGGGACGCATTGGACAACGCGTTGCAGCCAAAGGTGTCACTGTTGTAGATGATGGCACCCTATCTGGACGCAGAGGCTCTCTCAATATTGACGATGAAGGCACTCCTACTCAATGCACGACCCTAATTGAGGATGGCATCTTGAAGGGTTATATCCAAGATAGCCTCAATGCACGTTTAATGAATATGCCCTTGACTGGTAACGGACGTCGCGAAAGTTTTGCTTCCCTGCCAATGCCACGCATGACTAATACCTATATGTTAGCCGGCAAGGATGATCCCCAAGAAATTGTGGCAAGTATTAAGCGCGGTTTATATGCAGTCAATTTTGGCGGTGGTCAGGTCGATATCACTAGTGGGAAATTTGTTTTTTCTGCATCAGAAGCATATTGGGTGGAGAACGGCAAAATCCAATACCCAGTTAAAGGGGCGACCATTATTGGTAGTGGTCCAGAATCCCTAAAACAGGTTTCTATGATTGGAAATGACCTCAAATTAGACGGTGGGGTGGGCGTTTGCGGCAAGGAAGGTCAAAGCGTTCCAGTCGGGGTTGGACAGCCTACCCTGAGGATTGATAGCCTGACCGTAGGTGGCACTGCCTGATATCGGCTAATTACGGCTTAAAATAGCCGGATGAGCCAACAAAATACGAACCCCGCTAATTGGTACTCCGCAGTTGATAAGACTTCGGATACTGACGATCAACGCATTGACAATATTTCTGTTCTGCCTCCGCCAGAGCACTTAATCCGTTTCTTTCCGATTTCTGGAACACCAACTGAAGCGTTGATCAGCACCACCCGCAAAAAAATCCGTGACATCATTCATGGCAAAGATGATCGTTTACTGGTCATCATCGGACCATGCTCCATTCATGACCCAAAAGCAGCACTGGAATATTGCCAACGCCTCTTAGGTGAGCGCAAGCGTTTTGCTGGTGAATTAGAAATTGTGATGCGCGTGTATTTTGAAAAGCCGCGCACTACAGTTGGTTGGAAGGGTTTGATCAATGACCCGTACCTAGATGAGAGCTATCGCATCGAAGAAGGTCTACGCCTTGCTCGTCAAGTACTCATGGAAATCAATCGCCTTGGTATGCCAGCTGGCAGCGAATTCTTGGATGTGATTTCTCCCCAATATATTGCTGACCTCATCTCCTGGGGTGCAATCGGCGCACGCACTACTGAAAGTCAAGTACACCGTGAATTGGCTTCTGGTTTATCTGCGCCGATTGGATTTAAGAACGGCACTGATGGGAATATCAAAATTGCTACTGATGCTATTCAGGCAGCAGGTCGCCCACATCACTTCTTGTCTGTTCATAAAAATGGTCAGGTATCGGTTGTAGAAACTAAAGGCAATAAAGATTGCCACGTCATTTTGCGCGGCGGTAAAGAGCCAAACTACGAAGCGAAATATGTACAAGCAGCCTGCTCTGAGCTTGAGGCAGCCAAGCTTCCAGCTGGCTTGATGGTGGACTTATCGCACGCCAATTCAAGCAAGAAACATGAGCGTCAGATCGTGGTGGCAGATGATGTAGCTCAACAAATTGAATCTGGCTCATATCAAATTTTTGGTGTGATGGTAGAAAGCCACTTAAATGATGGCGCTCAGAAATTCACACCAGGCAAAGATGATCCAAGTAAACTGGAGTACGGCAAAAGCATTACGGATGCTTGCATCAACTGGGATGATTCTGTGAAAGTATTAGCGCGTCTTGCGACTGCTGTTAAGAATCGCCGAAGTAAGAAAAAATAATGCGGAATTAATTTTGCAAGAATCAAAACTAAAGAGGCTAACTAATTAGTCTCTTTTTTTTCGTGCTTCCAAAGCACGTCAGAACCACCAGCAGCACGATTCAAAATGCGGGAAAGTACAAAGAGCAGATCTGATAAACGATTAACGTATTGGCGTGGGGAATCGTACAGAGGCTCCTCCCAGCCCAAACGCACAATAGAACGTTCAGCTCTACGACACACAGTTCTACAGACATGTGCCTGCGCGGCTGCACGCGTACCACCCGGCAAAATAAACTCAGTCAAGGGAGGTAGTTCTTTGTTGTACTTCTCCAGCCAAAGATCAAGCTGTGCCACATGCTCAGGTTTTAGCAGCTTGTAATTAGGGATGCATAGCTCGCCTCCTAAATCAAACAAATCATGTTGTACCTGCAGAAAGAGTTCGTGCAATTCAGGGGCAATAGTCGTGGGAATGTCTTCAGTCATCAAGACACCGATCTCAGAGTTCAGTTCGTCAATATCACCCATGGCGCAGATTCGCAGATGATCCTTCTCCACCCGGCTCCCGTCCCCCAAGCCTGTCATTCCTGCATCACCCGTTCTAGTGGTGATTTTTGATAGTCGATTTCCCATAAGCTTAATTATAGGTAAATGGCTAAAATGATATCTATGAATATGGTCACCCCGCCCCCTGATTTAGCCGCTATTAGCGCCCTCCAGTCGAAATTGGTGAAGGCATTGCGCCCAATACTGCCAGAACACGCCCTTTTGTGGGAGCCAGAAGACACCATTCCCTACGAGTGCGATGGTTTAGCAGCCTACAGACGGATGCCTTTAGCGGTAGCTTTGCCTGAAACAGAAGAGCAAGTCGCCCAGATTTTGAAGATTTGCTACGCCATGGGAATTCCAGTAGTCCCTCGTGGATCAGGCACCGGCCTTTCTGGCGGAGCAATGCCGCTATCTCAGGGATTAGTCTTGTCGCTAGCAAAGCTGAAAAAAATTATCAGTATTGATCCATTCACTCGTACTGCAGTCGTTCAACCAGGCGTTCGTAATCTGGCTATCTCAGAAGCGGTTGCTCATCTTGGTTTGTACTACGCACCAGATCCCTCCTCTCAAATTGCTTGCTCTATTGGTGGCAACGTCAATGAAAACTCTGGTGGTGTGCACTGCCTTAAATATGGTCTCACCTTACATAATGTTCTGCGTGTGCGCGCAATTTTGATGAATGGCGAGATCGTGGAATTTGGTGGTCTAGCACCTGATGCGCCCGGACTTGATTTACTAGCCATCATGATGGGTAGCGAAGGTATGCTCGCAGTTGTTACCGAGGTTACAGTTAAGTTAGTAGCAAAACCAAAATTAGCTCGCGTCATCATGGCAAGTTTTGATGACATTGAAAAGGGTGGCAATGCTGTTGCCGCCATCATTGCTGCCGGTATCATTCCTGCCGGACTAGAGATGATGGATAAGGCGACTACTCGTGCTGTCGAAGAATTTGTTCATGCTGGCTATGACCTAGAGGCTGAGGCTATTTTGCTATGCGAATCTGATGGCACACCAGAAGAAGTGGCTGAAGAAATTGAGCGCATGACTAAAGTTTTAGAGCAGGCAGGCGCCACCGGTATTCAGATTTCTAAAGATGAAGCAGAGCGCCTCAAGTTTTGGAGTGGGCGCAAGAACGCCTTCCCTGCTGCAGGTCGTTTAGCAGCCGATTACTACTGCATGGATGGCACCATTCCTCGTCGCCATATTGCAACTCTATTGAAACGCATTCAAGGGATGGAAAAAAAGTATGGTCTTGGTTGCTTGAACGTATTTCATGCGGGTGACGGCAACATGCATCCACTGATTTTATTTAATGGTGCCGATCAAGAGGAGTGGCATCGCGCAGAAGAATTTGGTACAGAAATTTTGGAAGCCTGCGTAGAGTTAGGTGGCACCATCACAGGTGAGCATGGTGTTGGTATCGAGAAAATCAACTCCATGTGTGTACAGTTTGGCGAAGGCGAACGCGAATCTTTCTGGGGTGTGAAGAGTGCGTTTGATCCAGAGAAGTTACTCAATCCTGATAAAGCTATTCCAACCCTAAGTCGCTGTGCAGAATATGGCCGTATGCGCATTAGTGGCGGTCAATTACCTCATCCAGAATTGGAGCGATTTTAATGGGTCACTCCAATCCACAAATTGATGTATTTCGCGAACAAATTCTGAATGCTGTCAAAAATAAAGCCCCCCTATCCATTGAAGGTGGTGGCACTAAATCTTGGTACGGCAACCCTAACAATTACGCTAAGCTCGAGACGTGCTCTTACTCGGGTATTCTGGAATACCAACCAGAAGAACTAGTCATCACCGCCTGTGCCGGTACTCCACTAAAAGAAATCGAAGCAGTCCTTAAAGAAAAAAATCAGGTGCTCGCATTTGAGCCGCCACACTTTGGTGAGAACGCCACTTTTGGTGGCGCCATTGCTGCTGGTCTTGCTGGTCCAGGACGCATTACGGTTGGCAACTTCCGTGACTTCGTTTTAGGTGCCCGCATTCTAGATGGTAAAGGTCAAGACCTCTCCTTTGGCGGCAAGGTCATGAAGAACGTTGCAGGCTATGACGTTTCACGTCTAATGCCTGGCTCTTTGGGAACGCTTGCGCTTTTACTGGAATCTTCAGTTAAGGTATTACCTAAGCCTGCAGCTACAGCTACCCTACGTTGTCTAATCTCCCAAGAAAAAGCTCTCAAGGTCCTCAATGAATGGGCTGGACAGCCCCTCCCACTCTCAGCAAGCTGCTGGATTGGTTCAGGCAAAGGTAATGATGGTGAACTCACTTTCCGTCTCGCTGGTGCGGTAGCTGCTGTAAAAGCGGCTATCCCACTCATGAGTGCTTTGGTTATAGCTACCGAGATTGATGAGGAGCTTGCAGAACATTTCTGGAATGATTTGCGCGAGCAACAACTTATTGCATTTACCAACCTAGGCGCCGATAAAACGCTGTATCGTCTAGCGCTACCTGCTGCCTGTGGACCAATTGATATTCCTGGCGCTGCCGAAGAAATTATTTTGGAATGGCACGGGCAACAGCGTTGGATTAAAGCGTCTGGAGATGATGCTACCTTTCAAACAATCAAAGCATTAGCAACTTCACACGGTGGCCATGCGACTCGCTTTAGACAAGGGGTGAACGTAGACCCCTCTCATCAGCGCTTTACATTATTGTCCGAGCAAGCACACTCAACAGCCCTTGAGGCTGTGCAAGAACGCCTGCGATCAGCCTTTGATCCTGCAGGTGTATTCGCTACTAAACGTCTTCCATAAGTCTTTCTATGCAAACTCAACTCGCCCCTCAATTTGCCAATACGCCGGAAGGCATCGAGGCAGCCCGCATTCTGGGCAAATGTGTTCACTGTGGTTTTTGTACTGCCACCTGCCCTACCTATCAATTGCTTGGTGATGAGTTAGATGGTCCGCGCGGACGTATCTATCTGATTAAGCAAATTGCTGAAGGTCAAGCGCCTACCGAAAAGACTCGCTTACATTTAGATCGCTGCCTCACTTGCCGCAATTGTGAGAGCACCTGCCCAAGTGGCGTGCAATATGGCAATCTCATTGATATTGGCCGCAAGTGGGCCGAAGAAAATACGCCAGAGCGTCCAATTACTCAGCGCCTGACTCGCTGGGCCTTAAAGGAAGGTTTAACCAAACCGGCTTTATTTAATACAGCTATGACCTTGGGTCGTTTGGTACGCCCATTAATGCCCAGCGGCATTCAACGCAAGATTCCCCTAACGATTAATAAAGCCTTGGCAAACTCCACTGATGCCTATGCAAGACCCACAGCAGTCCATCAGCGCAAGATGGTCCTGCTCGAAGGTTGTGTACAGCCTGGTATGTTGCCAAATATTAATTCAGCAACAGCCCGCGTACTCAATGCACTCAAGATTCAACTGATTAGCGCTCCCAGTTCTACTTGTTGTGGCGCCTTACGCTATCACCTGAACGATCAAGCCGGTGGCTTAGAAAATGCCAAACAAAATATTGATGCTTGGTGGCCTTTAGTTGAAAGCGGTATTGAAGCTATTGTGATGACAGCTTCGGGATGCGGCGTCATGGTCAAAGACTATGGCCATCTCTTTGTAAATGACCCTGTCTACTCAGCTAAAGCGAAGAAGATTTCTGAATTAACAAAAGATATTTCTGAGATTCTGCCTTCACTAAAAAATGAGCTGGTACAGCTCGTAGGAGCAGATCCTAAGCCAGGCGTGGTTTATCACCCACCATGCACTCTACAACATGGTCAGCAAATTCGCGGCAAAGTTGAGGGACTGCTATCCGGTATTGGTATTAGTGTACGTTTATGTGCTGACAGCCATCTTTGCTGTGGCTCTGCCGGTACTTATTCAGTTACCCAGCCCGAGCTTTCTGAGCAACTTCGCAAAAATAAGTTAAACCACTTAAATGCTGCTTGCGAGGAATCTGGTGCAGAAGTGATAGTTTCTGGAAATATTGGTTGCATCACGCATCTACAACAAGATGACACTCCAGTGGTGCATTGGATTGAGATCGTAGACCAATTACTCAGTAAACCTACTAAGGCCGCATGAATTCCATTGTTGTAAATCTAATACAAGTCAGAGCGCGCATTGAACTTGCTGCCTTAGCAGCAAAGCGTGAGCCTGAAGAAATTGAACTACTTGCAGTAAGCAAAACCTTTCCTGCCTCAGCAGTGGAAGAAGCAATGCATGCTGGTCAATCTGCTTTTGGTGAAAACTATGTTCAAGAGGCAGTTGAAAAGATTGAAAAACTTGCCAAATTACGCCCTTGGTTAATCTGGCATTTCATAGGCCCACTACAAAGCAATAAAACTCGCGAGGTAGCGCAGCACTTCGATTGGGTTCATAGTGTGGATCGACTCAAAATTGCTGAGCGCTTATCAGCTCAACGCGGTGAGTTCCCAGATTTGCCACCCTTACATGTTTGCGTGCAAATCAATGTGAGCGAGGAAGACAGCAAAAGCGGCGTTTCTCTGATGGAAGTCGAAGAGCTGTGCAATGCCATTGCTTCTTTACCAAATCTAGTTTTAAGGGGCTTAATGGCCATTCCCGCTCCTAGTCCAGACCCCATTTATCAGCGCCAAGCTTTTGCAGCGGTACAAGATTGCTTTAAACAAATCCAAACTACTCACTCTGTTGATCTGGGTTACCAATTCTTTGACACCCTCTCGATGGGTATGTCTGATGATTTAGAGGCTGCCATCGCCCAAGGCAGCACGATGGTTCGCATTGGCACAGCTATTTTTGGGAAGCGCGATAAGATTAGCAAATGAGCATAAATAAAACTTCACAAAACTCTGTACAAAAGAACAGTAAGGCCCATATTACTTTTATTGGTGGTGGCAATATGGGCCGCGCTCTCATCAGCGGCTTACTGACTAATGGATTTGAACCAAATCAAATATCAGTTGTGGAAGCAAACGCCGTAACTGCTCTGAAATTACATACAGATTTTGGCGTACAAGGGATTGCCGCTCTAGAACAAATTACTTTTGATTTCTCTAAAAATAACGTCGTCGTAATGGCAATTAAGCCGCAGGATTTCAATGTGGTTGCAAAAGACTTGGCAAGCAAGTTGAAACATACCAGCGCACCAGGTCCATTAATTTTGAGTATTGCTGCTGGCATTCGCTTAAAAGATATGAGCCGCTGGTTGGATCACGCGCGTTGTGTACGTGCTATGCCGAATACTCCAGCTTTAATTGGCAAAGGCATTACTGGTCTATTTGCGGATGCTGCCGTAGATCAATTTGATCGCGCCTTGGCAGAAACGATTTGCAATGCAGTTGGTCAAGTAGTCTGGGTATCCGAAGAAAAACTAATGGATGCTGTAACTGCTGTTTCTGGTAGCGGTCCAGCATATGTCTTTGCGTTCTTAGAAGCAATGCAGTCTGCTGGCGAGAAACTTGGCCTTGATACAGATACTGCACGCAAGTTGGCCTATGCAACTCTTGATGGCGCTACTCAGCTAGCCCATAACTCTGATGAACATCCTGGCGTTCTCCGTGAGAGAGTCACATCCAGGGGAGGTACCACTGCAGCAGCTCTTGATGTTATGAGGCAGCAAGGCTGGCATGAGATTTTAGAAAAAGCGATTGATGCAGCTAGTCAGCGTGGCAAAGAGATGGGTGATGAATTAGGTCAGAGCTAATTTAGCTTCAAACCCAGCACAATTCCCAGAAATAAAAACCCACCTAGCCAATTGTTATGGCGAAACGCTTTAAAACAATTCTCTCGCTTGCGGGTCGATACCAATTTGACATGATAGATTGCACAGGCTAACGCAGGGAACCAGCCTAATAAAAAATAATTATTCAAACTAGCCAGTTGAGCAACCCACAGCTGGCTCAGAAAAAGTATCCCATAGCTGATTGCAATGGCGACTACATCGTAACGACCAAAAGTGATAGCAGACGTTCTCAAGCCTAAACGTAAGTCATCGTCACGATCAACCATCGCATACGCAGTGTCATAAGCGATTGCCCAAAAGATATTCCCAATAAATAGAAACCAGGCCTCTAAGGGAATGAAATCCAAAATAGCTGCATATGCCATTGGAATGCCAAAGCCAAAAGCAATGCCCAACACGGCTTGAGGCATCGCAAAAAAACGCTTAGTAAAGGGGTAGATAAAAGCAACCAATAAGGCAAATACTGATAATTGCTTTGTAAACATATTCAAAGGCTGAATGAGTAAAAAAGCAATAAAAGCTAATATCCCAGCTACAGCAACAGCCTCTTTGCCAGAAATTTTTCCACTCGTCACTGGACGACCTTGCGTTCTTTTCACATAGCGATCAAAGTCGCGATCGGCATAATCGTTCATTGCACAGCCAGCGCTGCGCATCAAAAAGGTTCCTAGTGTAAAGATCAGCAGAATTGATAAATCAGGTGTGCCACTACTTGCTAACCAAAGCGCCCAAAGCGTAGGCCATAGCAACAGGAGCGTACCAATCGGCTTATCTAGCCTAATTAAGTAACCATAAGAAATCAAACGCTCTTGTAAATTCATTAAGTAATTATCAAGCTTTTAAGAATTCTGCCCGAGATCCAAGCCAACGCTCTAAATGACGCTCTACCAAATCAGCGTGTTCAGCAAGCAAACGATCTGCCGCTTGTTGAGCCAATTCAATTAACCAGGCATCACGTTGCAAATCGACAAAGCGCAACATGGCATCGCCTGATTGCTTAGCGCCAAGAAGCTCGCCAGGACCGCGAAGTGATAGATCCCTCTCAGCAATCACAAAACCATCTGAAGTCTCGCGCAAGGTCTGCAAGCGCTCCTTAGCAGCCATTGAAAGTGGCTCTGCGTACATCAAAATACAAACAGAATCTGCTGAACCTCTACCCACACGGCCACGCAATTGATGAATCTGAGCATAACCAAAACGCTCGGCATGCTCAATAACCATGAGCGCTGCATTAGGCACGTCAACACCAACCTCAATAACAGTAGTAGCTACCAAGAGTTGGACCTCATTTGCCTTGAAGGCCGACATGACTGATGCCTTTTCTTCTGCCTTCAGCCTGCCATGTACCAAGCCCACCTTAAAGTCAGGCAAAGCTTGGGTAAGCTGTTCAAAACTCTCGACAGCGGTTTGCAATTGCAATACTTCAGATTCTTCAATCAAAGGACAAACCCAATAAGCTTGCAACCCCTTGGATAGCCAACTTTGTAAACCACCAATAACTTCATCACGTCGACTTGCCTTAACCACTTTAGTGGCAATCGGCTTTCTTCCTGGAGGCAACTCATCAATCACAGAGACATCTAAGTCTGCATAATATGTCATTGCCAGAGTTCGTGGAATCGGCGTAGCCGACATCATGAGCTGATGACAGTAAAATAATTCTAAGCCAACCCGCTGCTGAATCTCTAGACGCTGCCTCACACCAAAGCGATGTTGCTCATCAATTACCGCTAAACCCAACTTGGCAAAACTCACTGCCTCCTGAATCAATGCATGTGTGCCAACAATCAGTTGCGCTTGCCCACTCTCAATCATTTCTTGAGCAAGTCTTTTGTCTTTGGCTTTTAAGCTACCAGATAACCAAGCAATCTGAACTCCTAAAGGCTCAAACCACTCCTTCATCTTGAGGTAGTGCTGCTCAGCCAAAATTTCAGTCGGCGCCATGATAGCGGCTTGATAGCCATGATCCATCACCCGAGCTGCCGCTAAGGCCGCCACTACAGTCTTGCCGCTTCCCACATCTCCTTGCAGGAGTCGGTTCATTGGAAAAGATTTAGAAAGATCATTACTAATTTCTGACCAAACACGTTCTTGTGCATTGGTTAATTGAAACGGTAATACTTTTAGCAAGCCTTCTTCAAGACTTTGTTTCTTTTCGTCTTTACTTTGGGTTTTACCTTTTTCTTTGTTTTGATTTTTTACAAAGCTTGGCGCGTGTCGCTCACGACGGATAGCATGCGCACGCTTTAACGATATTTGTTGGGCAAGTAATTCCTCAAACTGAACACGTCGCCACGCTGGGTGAGTACGCTCCAACAACGATTGTGTATTGGCATCGGCAGGCGGCTGATGCAAATACGTAATTGCAGCTTGTAAATTTGGCCAATCATGACTTGGCAATAACTCTGCCATCAGCTTTTTGGGTAGAAACTCTGCCAAACTGTCTTGTAAGCTAGGGTCACGCAAGGCCTGCGCCACTGCTTTCCGAATAATCGTTTGCGACACTCCAACACTAGCCGAATAAACCGGAGTCAAACTCGCTGGCAAAGGAGCCTCTGGAGCTACGGCGCGCACAGTAGGGTGAACCATTTCTGGACCCTGAAAGCCTTCGCGGATTTCGCCACGCACTCGAATATTCACCCCAACTGCCATTTGTTTTTGCTGACTTGGGTAGAAGTTCAGAAAGCGGAGATTTAAGGTCTCAGTCTCATCCTCAATAGTGACGATCATCTGCCTTCTGGGCCGAAACAAGACCTGATTGCGGATAACCACACCCTGGGTCTGAGCCGAAGTGAATCGTCCTTGATGAAGCGCCTCTTCAACCGTGAGTAACTCAGTCTCATCCTCATAACGGGATGGCAAGTGCAAAGCAAGGGCCATAGGGCTGTCTAAACCCATCTTTTTAAGTGTGCTTGGCGCTTGTTTAGTAGTCATCGTTAAAATCTAATACCTGATGGTAATGCTATGCAACTTTCTGACTTCAATTACGAACTCCCACCCGATCTAATCGCCCAACATCCCTTGGCGAATAGAACCGATAGCCGCCTCTTAGAAGTCAGGGCTGACGGGGTGAAACATGTCCAATTACTAGACCGACAGTTTAAGGACATTCTCAACCTTCTTCAGCCCGGGGACTTATTGATCTTTAATGACACTAAGGTAATCCCAGCGCGTCTGCATGGCAAAAAAGAGACTGGTGGCATTGTTGAATTACTGATCGAACGGATTAGTGGCGAAAAAAAAGCATGGGTACAGATAAGGGCATCTAAGGTACCCAAGACCGGCAGCATCGTGTATATCCATAATCATGCTGGTGAAACATTTCAGGTTGAGATGATTGGCTACGATGGTCGTTTTTACGAAGTTCGCTTTCCTGATAATGTCTTTTCCTTGCTTGAACGCTTTGGTGAACTCCCATTACCCCCTTATATTGAACATCAGCCTGATAGTGAAGATGCTCGGCGTTATCAAACCGTTGTTGCCAAAAATCCAGGGGCAGTAGCAGCCCCGACCGCCGGCTTACATTTTGATGAAGCAATTTTGCAAAAGCTCAAAGGGTTAGGCATCAATCAAGCAGCTGTCACGCTACACGTTGGTGCTGGGACATTTACGCCAGTTCGCGAAGAAGATCTTTCCAAACATAAGATGCACTTCGAGTGGTACTCCATTCCCAACGAAACTCTGGAGACCATTGAAGTCACCAAGAAAAATGGTGGTAGAGTCATTGCAGTGGGCACTACTAGTATGCGCGCCCTAGAAAGTGAAGCAGCTACTGGCCAAAGTAGTGGCGAGACCAATCTTTTTATCACCCCAGGTTATCAATTTAAAACGGTAGATTGTTTATTGACCAACTTTCATCTGCCAAAATCTACCTTATTAATGCTGGTTAGCGCTTTTGCAGGAGTGGAAAATATTCGTGCAGCCTATCAACATGCCATTCATCAGAAGTATCGTTTCTTCAGCTACGGGGATGCGATGTTTCTTTGTCGACTAGAGAATACAAAGCCATGACCAAACCCGTTCACTTTAATATCCTAGCGCGTGACTCACAGGGCCCTGCGCGCCTTGGTCAGCTTGATCTGCCGCATGGTAGTGTACAAACACCCATCTTCATGCCAGTGGGAACCTATGGCACCGTAAAGGCAATGACACCACGTGACCTCAATGAAGCCAAGGCGCAAATTATTTTAGGAAACACCTTTCATCTTTGGCTGCGGCCAGGATTGGATGTCATTCAGAAACATGGTGGCTTACATCGCTTCATGGGCTGGGATAAGCCCATACTCACAGACTCAGGTGGCTTTCAGGTATTTAGCTTAGGTGCTCTTCGAAAGATCTCTGAAGAAGGTGTGACCTTTGCATCGCCGATTAATGGCGACAAATTATTTATGTCGCCAGAAGTATCGATGGAAATTCAGGCGGTACTCAATAGTGATATAGCTATGCAGTTTGATGAGTGCACTCCATATGAAATCAAAGGTCAACCTACTTCCGAAAAAACAGCACGTGCCTCACTTGAAATGTCTTTACGCTGGGGTGATCGTTCCCTCAAACGTTTTCGTGAATTAAATACCGGTAACGGACTCTTTGGAATTGTCCAAGGTGGTATGTTCGAGAGTCTTCGTGAGTTTTCTTTAGATGCAGTGAGTCAACAAGGTTTTGATGGCATTGCAATTGGCGGTCTCTCTGTTGGTGAACCCAAACCCGAGTTTGAGCGGATCTTAAATTTCACGGCGCCAAAACTACCAGAACACATGCCCCACTACCTCATGGGTGTTGGCACCCCGGAAGATCTGATTTTAGGCGTCAGTTTAGGCATCGATATGTTCGATTGCGTTATGCCTACTCGTAACGCCCGCAATGGCTGGCTCTTTACCCGCTTTGGCGACCTTAAGCTTCGTAACGCTGGCTACAAAGACGATGACCGCCCGGTTGATCCTACTTGCACCTGCTACACCTGCCAAAACTTCACGAGATCCTACCTAAATCATCTCCAAAAGGCCAATGAGATCCTGGGGTCTCAGCTCAATACCATCCATAACCTGTCTTACTACCTCCAGCTCATGACTGAGGTCCGTGAGGCTCTTGCTAAAGACCGCTTTAGTGCCTATCGCGAGGAATTTCATAGCAATCGCCAGCGCGGCGTAGAACCGGGACAGGACTAATAGCCCTAAAGAAGGCAAACCCCCCAGTAAATCATCTTCAAAGCCCCACACAGTTTAGAATTGCGGGTTACGGCCCCAGGTTTATTGGTCGAAAAATTCAGCAATTTTTAATTGGTAATTAATGGAGGTTTTGTATGTGGATTAGTAACGCTTTTGCCCAAGCTCCTGCAGCGGGCGCAGATTCTGGTGGCTTGATGAGCTTCCTCCCTTTGATTCTGATGTTTGCAGTCTTGTACTTCATCATGATTCGCCCACAAATGAAGCGTCAAAAAGAAACGAAAGCCATGCTTGAAGCTTTAAGCGTTGGCGATGAAGTAGTTACCGTTGGCGGCATCATGGGCAAAGTAACTGCCTTGAAAGATCAAGTTGTTACTGTTGAAATCTCTGCCAGCACTGAAGTACAAATGCAAAAAGGCGCTATCACTACAGTATTGCCGAAAGGCACTCTGAAGTCTGCTTAATTTGTCTATTTAAAAGTATCCGAATATGAATCGCTACCCTCTCTGGAAATATCTAGTCATCGTCATTGCATTACTGATTGGCGGACTATATTCATTACCGAATTTCTTTGGTGAGGCTCCAGCGGTTCAAGTCTCGTCTGCCAAACCAACTATCAAGGTTGATTTGGCAATACAGGCTCGCGTAGAAAAAATTCTAACTGAAGCTAATATTAACAACACTGGTATCTTTTATGATGTAGCTGGCAATGTAGGTTCAATCAAAGTTCGTTTCAATAACACTGATATTCAATTACGTGCACGTGATCTTTTGCAGCAAAAATTAAATGTTGATCAAAACGAACCTAGCTATACCGTTGCACTAAATCTACTGTCTAGTACGCCAGGATGGCTCAGCGCAATCAATGCGTTACCCATGCCCCTGGGTCTGGACCTGCGTGGTGGTGTTTACTTCCTCCTTCAAGTAGATATGAAGGGCGCAGTGCAGAAGAAGGTGACTTCTTTAGCAACCGATATTCGTGGCCAATTGCGTGATAAGGGTATTCGTCATCAAGGTATTGAGCGCGGCGCTGATTTCATCTCCATTAACTTTGGTAGCACTGCTGATGCTGAAGCAGCTCGCGCAGTCTTAACGACTGCCCAACCAGAACTTTTCTGGCAAATAAAGCCGACTGGTCTCTCACCAAAAGTTGTTGGCGAATTTAAGCCTACCGCTTTAAAAGAAATTCAAGATAATGCTGTTAAACAAAACATCATCACTCTAAATAAGCGTGTCAATGAATTGGCAGTTAAAGAGCCAGTGATTCAACAACAAGGAGCTGAACGCATTGTGGTGCAGCTACCAGGCGTTCAAGACACGGCTCGTGCCAAAGATATCATCGGTCGTACAGCGACTTTAGAGTCTCGCTTAGCTGATCCTTTGGTCTCTACTATCAGCCTGGGTGAAACGCCCCCGCCAGGTATGGATACCTTTCGCTTTGGTGAAAACCGTTTAGGTGTATTTAAAAAGTCCGTAATCTTTAGTGGTGATCGCATCACTGATGCCAGCGCAGGCTTTGATCAAAACCAACGCCCAGCTGTCAACATCTCGCTAGATGCTGCTGGCGGTCGAGTAATGCAAGAAGTGACTCGTGAAAATATTGGCAAACCCATGGGTATGATCTTGTTTGAAAAAGGCAAAGGTGAGGTGCTCACGATTGCCACGATTCAAAGCGAATTCGGCTCCAAGTTTCAGATCACTGGCCAGCCAACCACTGAGAGCGCAAATGACTTAGCCCTCCTCTTGCGTGCGGGTTCATTGGCAGCACCAATGGAAATCATTGAAGAACGCACTATTGGACCAAGCCTGGGCGCTGAAAATATTGAAAAAGGTTTCAAATCTCTTTTGATTGGTTTTGGTGCAATCGCCATCTTCATGATGGCTTACTACTTATTGTTTGGCACCTTCTCTGTTGTTGCTTTGGCAGTGAACTTACTTTTACTCATCTCAGTACTCTCTATGTTGCAAGCCACACTAACCTTACCAGGTATTGCTGCGATGGCCTTAGCTCTGGGTATGGCAATCGACTCAAACGTATTGATCAACGAGCGTATTCGCGAAGAATTGCGTAATGGCGCCTCTCCGCAAACAGCAATTGCTGTAGGTTACGATAAAGCCTGGGCAACTATTTTGGACTCAAACGTAACAACTTTGATTGCTGGTCTTGCCTTGCTAGCGTTTGGATCAGGCCCCATCAAGGGCTTCGCAGTAGTTCATTGTCTAGGCATTTTGACTTCAATGTTCTCCGCTGTCTTCTTCTCGCGCGGCCTTGTTAACCTCTGGTACGGCAGACATAAGAAGATTCAAAAACTCGCCATTGGCCAAGTTTGGCGCCCACAGGAGAAATAAGCCATGGAATTTTTCAGAATCAAAAAAGATATTCCCTTTATGCGCTATGCATTGGTGCTCAATGCGATTTCTTTAGTTACTTTTTTAGCGGCAGTCTTTTTCCTCTGGCATAACGGTCTTCATCTTTCTATTGAATTTACCGGCGGCACAGTGATGGAAGTCAGCTATCCACAGACTGCGCCACTAGACTCCATTCGTAGCAAGGTTGAGAAGCTTGGCTACGCAGATACGCAGATTCAGAACTTTGGTAGCTCACGCGATGTCATGATTCGCCTGCCGTTGCAAAAGGATGCTGAAGGTAAATTGATTTCATCCGCAGACCAAAGTAGTGCAGTGATGCAAGCATTGGATCCTGCAATAACTGGGGTAAAGCTTCAGCGCGTAGAATTTGTTGGTCCACAAGTTGGTCGTGAGCTAGCAGTGGATGGGTTAATGGCCTTACTGTTTGTCATTATCGGCATTGTGATTTACCTCTCTTTTCGCTTTGAATGGAAATTTGCAGCAGCAGGCATCATTGCTAACTTGCATGACATCGTAATCATTCTTGGGTTCTTTGCGTTCTTCCAGTGGGAGTTCTCACTTTCTGTATTGGCTGCAGTGCTTGCAGTTCTAGGCTATTCAGTGAACGAATCTGTCGTGATCTTTGACCGTATTCGCGAAAACTTCCGTAAGTACCGCAAGATGAATACTCGCGAAATTATTGATAACGCAATCACCAGCACAATCAGTCGCACTGTCATCACTCACGGTAGTACTGAGATGATGGTTTTGGCAATGTTGATCTTTGGTGGTCCGACATTGTTCTACTTCGCCCTGGCGCTAACAATTGGCATTTTATTTGGCGTCTATTCCTCAGTCTTCGTTGCTGCAGCACTGGCCATGTGGCTTGGTGTTACACGAGAAGATTTAGTAAAGGGCGATAAAAAGCCGGATGACAATGCTCGTAATGATGACCCCAACTACGGGGCACGGGTTTAATTCAGCAATGTAGTTTGATGATCAAGGGCAGCTAAGATTCGATTAGTTGCACCTTGATGTTCAATTGAGTAAGTCGTAGCAGCTGCGCTCATCTTTGCCAACTCGGCAGTATTTAAAAGCAATTCTTTTAAGGCCTCCATTAAGGCTAATGGTTCACCCAGAATGATCTCGCCGATAATCCGTTTTGCGGCACCAGCGGCAATGGCATCAAGAGCTGCCTGTTGGAAGTTATAGGTATGCTCACCCAACAAAACAGGGCAACCAGCTGCACATGCTTCGATGAGATTCTGACCACCAAAGGAAAGCAAGCTTCCACCCATCAATACTAAGTCAGAAGCGCTGTAATACATTGGCATCTCCCCCATAGAGTCGCCGAGAACGACGTCTAATTCTGCACACTCACTTGGGATGCTAGGCCACTCACTGCGACGACGAAACTTTAAGCCGACACTATTAATTTGCTCTGCAACCTCAGTAAAACGCTCTGGGTGCCTGGGCACCAAGCAAAGTAAAGGCGGGATTGCAAAAGCATTATTTAACAGCAAATCATTCCATGCTTTAAGAACGATGGCCTCTTCACCATCACGAGTACTGGCAGCACAGACCATTAGTCGCTTACCTATATGCAAATCTTGTTGCCACCGTCTACCTTGTGTCACCAAGACCTGATCCAGGGCTACATCAAACTTTAAGTTACCCACGATCTGAATGTTCTCAACACCCAGACTGCCATAGCGCTGAGCATCAAATTGGGTTTGTGCCAAGATGCCAGCAAAAGCTTGAAATAAGGCGCGCCCTGCATTACCGAATTGTTTTACACGACGAGCACTTCTCTCAGAGAGACGAGCATTTACCAAAAATAATGGCAAGCCGATCTCTTTGCAGCGAAACACCACAGTTGGCCAGGCTTCGGTTTCCATAAAGAGTCCATACTTTGGCTTAAACGTCCTTAAAAAATGTTCTACTGCCCAACAAAGGTCATATGGCAAATAGACTTGCCGGATCTGCCCAGCTGCAATCTCTTTAGCAAATAACTGTTTACCTGTACGACGCCCATTTAAGGTCATATGAGTAAGCAAAATCGCTTCGCCCCTAGCTAAGTAAGCATCTATTAAGGGCTGGGCAGCGCGAGTTTCACCAACCGATACCGCATGAATCCAAATGGATCCTTGGGGGATGGGCTTGCTATAGCCAAAACCTAAACGCTCCGGGATGTGATGCAAATAAGAGAAGGAATGGCGTGCGCGCCAAGCTAAGCGAATGAACGCCAATGGCAATAAAAGATGCCATAGCAGTTGGTAAGCAGCAAACCAGATCAGGGGACGCGCCCCGTATTCTGAATTGGTTGTCAAACTCACTTTTTGAGACGTTCGGTCAACTCAACCGCCTTACCTAGGTAAGAAGATGGCGTCATTTCGAGCAAACGTGCCTTAGCATCTTCTGGTATCTTCAAGCCACGAATGAAGGTTTGTAAATCTGCTTGATTGATATCTTTGCCACGAGTCAGCTCTTTTAACTGCTCATAAGGGTTCTCGATACCATAACGACGCATTACGGTTTGCACTGGCTCTGCTAATACTTCCCAGCAAGCATCTAAGTCTGCAGCAATCGCTGCAAGATTGACTTCTAATTTTCCAAGACCGCGTAATGCACTATCGTAGGCTAAAACACTGTGACCAAAGGCAGGGCCCAAGTTACGCAATACAGTAGAGTCAGTCAAATCACGCTGCCAACGAGAAATTGGTAATTTTTCTGCAAGATGACGCAGTAGTGCATTTGCTACGCCTAAGTTACCTTCAGAATTCTCAAAATCAATTGGATTGACTTTGTGAGGCATAGTAGACGAACCAATCTCACCTGCTTTAGTGCGCTGCTTGAAATAACCAACTGAGATATAAGCCCAGAAATCACGGTCCATATCCAAGAGAATCGTATTTGCACGTGCGATCGCATCAAAGAGTTGCGCCATTCCATCGTGTGGCTCAATTTGAATCGTATACGGATTAAAGGTGAGACCTAAGCGCTTCTCAACTACGTTCTTAGCAAAATTTTCCCAATCAAAATCAGGATATGCAGACATATGAGCATTGTAATTACCAACCGCACCATTCATCTTGCCAAGCAATGGAACAGTAGCAATAGAATCAATCGCACGCTCTAAACGCTTAGCAATATTGGCAATCTCTTTCCCCAAGGTGCTTGGTGATGCTGGCTGACCATGCGTACGAGAAAGTAAAGGTACTTTTGCATGCTCAATTGCAAGATCAGTCAATACTGAGAGCACCTTACGTAGCTGTGGCAAAAGTACTTCATCACGAGCGCCACGCAACATCAAACCATGCGAAGTATTGTTGATATCTTCTGAAGTACAAGCAAAGTGAATGAATTCACTTGCCTTTAATAAGTCAGGGCGGCCAGCAACCTTTTCTTTTAAGAAGTACTCAACGGCTTTAACGTCGTGATTGGTTACTGCCTCAATGTCTTTAATACGCTGCGCATCTGCATCAGAGAAGTTTTCTGGGAGCGAAAGCAAAAAGGACTCATCAGCTGCATTAATTTTTGGTACATCCGGAAGGCCAGCCGCAGCCAATGCCAAAAGCCAATGAATTTCTACAAAAACACGTTGGCGCATAAAAGCGGCTTCAGAAAGCCAAGGACGCAATGCATCCAGTTTTCCCGCATAACGACCGTCAAGGGGGGAAAGTGCATTTAAGGTAGAAAGCGGCTGACTCACGAATATTGCCTTTCCATTGAATATGTCAATAAAGACTAATTTTAATGCGTTCTGGGCTTCGGCAAACCCCAATTAGGATAGCTATACTTGAGCTCATGAAACTTATCGGATCCCTCACCAGCCCCTATGTACGCAAAGTACGCATTGTTTTTAACGAGAAGAAGGTCGATGTAGACCTCCAATTGGAGAATGTCTGGGCTGCAGACACCAAAATTGGCTCTAAAAACCCCTTAGGGAAGGTTCCCTGCCTGATTGCCGACGATGGGGAAGCCATCTATGACTCCCGTGTCATCGCAGAATACGCTGATGGTCTTAGCCCCGTCAGTAAGCTGATTCCTACGGATAACCGTGAGCGTGCAGCCGTAAAAACCTGGGAAGCCTTGGCTGATGGAATTATGGACGCCGGTATTTTGGCTCGTTTAGAGCGAACCCTACGTCCCGCTGAGCAACAAAGCCAAACTTGGTATGACCGCCAAATGGGCAAGGTTGATGCCGCCCTTCGTGAAATGTCTGAACAACTTGGTGAGAATGCGTGGTGTCATGGCAATCAAATGACACTAGCAGATATCGCTGTAGGTTGCGCTATCGGATATTTACTATTTCGCTTTCCAGAAGTGAGATGGCAAACACAATATCCGAACTTAGATCATCTGTACCAAAAGTTACTGCAGCGACCATCGTTTATTGAAACTGAACCACCTGCTGCTTAATTTAGCTAATACATCATTAAAAAAGCCAATCATCTTGATTGGCTTTTTGGTATCTACTAGCAGCAAATTAAAACTTGATTATGCGGAAATAATTCCACCGCCAAGACAAATATCTCCGTCATACAGAACAGCTGATTGTCCAGGGGTAACAGCCCATTGCGCGTCCGGAAAACTTAAATCAAAACTCAACACTTCATTGCCAGAACTTAATGTGCAAGCTGAGTCAGTTTGACGATAACGCGTCTTAGCAGAGTAGTTTCCAGGTGTTGGTATAACACCAGAAACCCAACTTGCATCCATAGCAGCTAGCTTATTGGCCAATAGCCACGGGTGCTCATGGCCTTGCGCCACATATAAGGTGTTATTTGGAACATCTTTGCGCGCGACGTACCATGCATCGCCATTACCGTCTTGGCTGCCACCCAAACCAATTCCCTTACGTTGGCCCAAGGTAAAGAATGCTAAGCCCATATGCTCACCAACAATCTTCCCCTCTGGTGTTTTTATTGGACCTGGTACTCGGGGTAAATAGCGGTTCAAGAATTCTCTAAAAGGCCGTTCGCCAATAAAACAGATGCCAGTAGAGTCTTTCTTTTTGGCATTGTGTAGGCCAATTTTCTCGGCAATTTTTCTGACTTCTATTTTTGGAATTTCTCCCAGCGGGAACATCACATTCGCCAATTGTTGCTGCGTTAAGCGATGCAGAAAATAACTTTGATCCTTACTTGCATCGACCGCTTTTAATAGCTGCACTTTGCCACCTTCGTGACGCACCCGTGCGTAGTGACCAGTGGCAATTGCATCCGCACCTAAACTCAAGGCATGATCCAAAAAGGCCTTGAACTTAATCTCGGCGTTGCATAAAACATCGGGGTTGGGTGTTCGCCCTGCAGCGTACTCGCGCAGAAAATCAGCAAATACGCGCTCACGGTATTCAGCGGCAAAATTGACTGCCTCAACATCGATACCGATCATATCGGCTACAGAGACTACATCCAGCCAGTCCTGACGAGCCGAACAATATTCATCACTATTGTCATCCTCCCAATTTTTCATAAAAAGGCCAATAACTTCAAAGCCTTGCTCCTTGAGCATCCATGCCGCAACGGATGAATCCACCCCCCCAGACATGCCAATAACGACTTTTTTGGGTCTGGAAGATGGAATTGAGGAGGAATTAGCTTGGATCATCAAAAAAATGCGAAAATACTGATGGACAGATATCCCCATTGTAGAAGCCTCAACCAGGCTTCGCATGATTTTAGGCAAAACCATAGCCGGCAGACCTGGGGACCCAATAAGTAGGTAAAACCTACCCTATTTATCTATAAAATAGATCTCTTACAAATTTTGCTTTTGGAGACATGCCATGCGCATAGGAGTACCACTGGAAACAAGGCCCGGGGAAACTCGAGTAGCTGCCACACCAGAAACCGTTAAAAAATTCATCGGCCAAGGTCATACCGTCGTTATTCAAAAAGACGCCGGATTAAAAGCCAGTCAACCTGACTCCGCATATGAAGCTGTAGGTGCAACCATTGGTAGCGCTGCAGATGTATTTGGCGCTGAGATCGTTCTAAAGGTTCGCGCTCCTGAAGCAGCAGAACTCAAGCAAATTAAATCTGGCGCAGTTTTGCTGGGAATGTTGGATCCATTTGATAACGATATGATTGCAGCGATGGTAGCTCAGGGTGTTACTGCCTTCTCTTTAGAGGCGGCGCCACGTACGACGCGCGCTCAAAGCATGGATGTTCTGTCATCTCAAGCAAATATTGCCGGATACAAAGCAGTCATGGTTGCTGCAAATGAGTATCAACGCTTTATGCCGATGCTCATGACAGCGGCTGGTACTGTCAAAGCGGCTCGTGTTCTGATACTCGGTGCTGGCGTTGCAGGCTTACAAGCAATCGCTACTGCAAAACGTCTTGGCGCAGTGATTGAAGCGTCTGATGTTCGTCCTGCTGCTAAAGAACAAATTGAATCTTTGGGTGCAAAGTTTGTTGACGTTCCATATGAAACTGATGAAGAGCGTGAGATCGCACAAGGTGTTGGTGGCTATGCACGTCCAATGCCTGAAGCTTGGATGAAGCGTCAAGCTGCTCAGGTAGCAGAACGCGCCCAACAAGCTGATATTGTCATTACTACTGCATTGATTCCTGGACGCAAACCGCCAGTTCTATTGCACAGTGACACTGTTGCAAATATGAAACCAGGCTCAGTGGTGATCGACTTAGCTGCTGGCAAAGGTGAAAACGGTTCAGGCAACTGTCCTCTGACCCAAGCGGATAGAGTAATTGATGTCAATGGCGTGAAGATTGTTGGTTATACCAATTTAGCTAGCATGGTTGGCGCTGATGCATCTGCGCTTTACTCACGTAACTTACTCGACTTCATGAAACTGATTATCGATAAAGATGCGAAGTTGGTTATCCCAAGTGATGATGACATCGTTACTGCTTGCTTAATGTGTCGTGATGGCCAAGCCATCCGCAAAAACTAATAGGAAAACTAAGGAAACACTATGGATCTCGCTGCCTTTCAAAGCATCCTCACCGTTCAAAACATTACCGTGTTTGTATTGGCAATTTTTGTTGGCTACCACGTGGTTTGGAACGTAACCCCAGCATTGCATACGCCTTTGATGGCTGTTACTAATGCGATTTCTGGAATCATCATTGTTGGCGCCTTACTTCAAACCGAAGTGATTGGTGGTGATGAAATCACTCTGACAAGCATTATTGGTGCAGTTGCGGTATTCCTTGCCTCTATCAATATCTTTGGTGGCTTTATGGTCACACGTCGCATGCTTGAAATGTTCAAGAAAAAAGCGCCCAAGGCAAATGCGGCTGATGCTGCTAAATAAGTAGAACAAGACCAATTCAGAGACCAAAACTATGTCAAACATAACCGCTATTTCTTATCTCATTTCATCAGTGCTGTTTATCCTCGCTTTGCGTGGATTGTCTTCACCAACCACATCACGCCAAGGCAATACCTTTGGCATGATTGGTATGTTGCTCGCTGTTATCACCACTTTCTTCATCCCCGATTTCAAACCAGTCGTCTCTTTGATTAGTGCTGCAGTTGTGGGTGGCGCCATCATTGGTACGCTTGCTGCAAAGCGCGTACAAATGACTAAGATGCCCGAGTTAGTTGCTTTGATGCACTCTTTTGTAGGTTTGTCAGCAGTTTTAATTGCGATCGCAGCTGTATTTAACCCTGCACACGACCATACTGGCGCACAAAAAATTGAACTCTTTATCGGCGCATTCATTGGTGCCATTACCTTTACCGCCTCTGTGATTGCTTTCGGCAAGTTATCAGGCAAGGTAAGCGGAAAGCCAGTCACCTTCTCCGGTCAGCATTTGCTTAACTTAATCTTGGCCATTTCAATGGTAGGCGCTGGTATTGCTTATTACATGGGCGATAGCCATGCTGCTTTCTTAGCTATGTGTGCCATTGCTTTGGTGTTAGGTGTGACGCTGATTATCCCTATCGGTGGTGCTGATATGCCGGTGGTTGTATCCATGCTCAATAGCTACTCTGGTTGGGCTGCGGCGGGTATTGGTTTTACCCTGAATAATCCAGTATTGATTATTGCTGGCGCTTGCGTAGGCTCTTCTGGTGCGATTTTGTCTTACATCATGTGTAAGGCCATGAATCGCTCTATCGTTGCGGTATTGCTCGGTGGCTTTGGTGCTGAAGCTGCTGCTGGTGGCGGCGATGATGGCGGTCCTAAGAATTACAAAACAGGCTCACCGGAAGATGCTGCTTTCCTAATGGAGAATGCTGACACTGTAATCATCGTTCCTGGATATGGCTTGGCAGTAGCTCGCGCTCAACACGCCTTGAAAGAGTTAACAGAAAAGTTAACGCATCATGGTGTGACAGTGAAGTATGCAATTCACCCAGTAGCTGGTCGTATGCCTGGTCATATGAACGTACTCTTGGCTGAAGCTGAAGTTCCATACGATCAAGTATTCGAAATGGAGGATATCAATAGCGATTTTGGCCAAGCTGACGTAGTACTAGTCCTCGGTGCGAATGACGTGGTAAACCCTGCAGCACGTACACCTGGTAGCCCAATCTTTGGTATGCCAATTCTTGAGGCGTTCAAAGCTAAAACGATTATCGTTAATAAGCGGTCGATGGCAGCTGGTTATGCTGGCTTGGACAACGAACTTTTCTACATGGACAAAACCATGATGGTTTTCGGTGACGCGAAGAAAGTTGTTGAAGACATGGTCAAGGCTGTTGAGTAATTTCAATTCTCAAATCATCAAATAAAAGCCGCCTTTGGGCGGTTTTTATTTACCTTCTATCTTCTCTGGTAGCTATTAGATAAATTATCCTGTAGCACGTAGGCAATACCATTTGCTACTAGAGAAAGATCTTGATCCAAGACTCGACTGCGATACGTCCAACCCGTAGGCAATTTAAGTTGCTCAGTTAATACCGGTAAGTCTTTCATATTCAGCGCTGGATTCACAATCTGTGAGTAGGACTGCATCACATAAACCTCTCCACCAGGAGAGGTGAGTTCATATACTGCGCTACCAGCCCTATATAAAAAATTGGTGGTACGGAAAACTTCATATGGAGCGTACTGCTTGCTACCTATCCATTGAGCAAACAAACTCACCTTTACCGTTGCTCGTAAGTTCATCTCAATACCCCCAAAGGACTCTTTTATGCCATTGATGGTATTGCCTGCTACCTGTATTTCATCCATGACCCAATAACGCGGTCCATTTAACAAAATAAAAGAAGCATCAAAAGCTTTAGCAATAGACTCTTGACTTAAATCCTTCCATTGCTTATCAGGGCATAAATTAAGGCCTTGGGTATCAAATACTTTGACCTCTAGCTTTAACCAATTGCGTTTACCCATTAGTACTTCGCAATACCGTTGATTCAGGAGATTGGAAACACTTTTTTGGAATGTGGGCTGAGAGACGGCTAATTGGGCCCAGGCAATTTTAGGGGTGAGTAAAAAACTAGTGGAGACAAAAAACAAATACATCAAGGGAGTCGCCCAATTGCTAATAGTCATTTTGACGCTCATCCCATAGGTAAGATTGAAAACAGCTTACTCCTATAAATAAAAAACACCTAGCCTTTAACTAGAAGCTCTTATTTGAATCGCTTTATTGCGCTAAGATATGCCTCAGAAGCATCGGCAGAATGCTTTGTCACTGAATAGATCGAGACAACATGCAATTCAAATCAGCATTTATTACTTTTCTCATTTCAATCTGCACATTGTTTTGGGCTGAATCAGCCATTGCACAAAGCAACTATCCCAACCGAACCATTCAAATAATCATGCCACTTCAGGCAGGAAGTGGTGTTGATATATTGATGCGCCCAGTTGCCCAAAAAATGGGTGAAAGCCTAGGTCAAGCAATCACAATAGAAAATATTCCAGGAGGCGCAGGATTAATTGGTGCAGCCAAGGTTGCACAAAGTCCTGCTGATGGCTATGTCTTAGGAGCATTTAATGACAGCATCCTAACGATGCTACCCAATCTTTACAAAAAAGTTGATTACGATCCGATTCAAAGCTTTACTCCAATATCAGAAGTAGCTGCTATTACTTTTGTGATGGTTGCAAACCCAGCATTTCCTGGAAATACTGCAGCAGACCTAGTGCGTATTGCGAAAGAAAAGCCGGGTAGGATTGACTATGCATCTGGAGGTAATGGTTCGCCGCAGCATATCGGTATGGAAATCTTCCGCCAATATACTGGCGCCCCAATCGTGCATATCCCCTATCGCGGAGCTGCTGCTGCAGTCACCGACGTCATGGCCGGTCAAGTTCCGGTAATGATCAGTGCTTTGTCGGTTGTACTTCCCCATATTCGCGCCGGAAAACTAAAGGTATTAGGTGTGGCGAGTAAAACACGTTCTCCTTTACTGCCTAATACTCCAACAATTAGTGAGAGTGTTAAAGGTTATGAATTCTCAACCTGGGGTGCCCTAGCAGCACCTAAGGGCACTTCACCAGTGATTATTGAAAAACTTAATGAGTCTTTAGTAATTGCACTAAAGGACCCTAAACTACGCGAACAACTGATTCAGCAAGGCTTTGAATTTGTTCCTCTTGGCCCAGAGCATTTAAAAGAAATGATTGCACAGGGACTGGTAAAAATGAAAAAAGTGATTAAGGATGGCGGTATTCAGCCTGATTAATCCGAGAAGATTAAAATAAAAAAAACGCCTGGTCTTTTGAACCAGGCGTTTTTGTTTCTACAGCAAGTTAGCTGAAGAGTGAGGAAGTCATTACATCATGCCGCCCATACCACCCATACCACCCATACCACCCATATCAGGCATACCACCACCTGCAGACTCATCCTTTGGCGCTTCAGAGATCGCGCAATCAGTAGTCAACAGGAGGCCGGCAACAGAAGCTGCATTTACTAATGCAGTTTTAGTTACTTTGGTTGGATCGATAACGCCTTGTGCAACGAGGTCACCATACTCACCAGTAGCTGCGTTATAGCCGTTATTACCTGAACTAGCTTGCACCGCATTAACAACTACACCAGCATCCTCACCGGCATTACTGACGATGGTACGTAATGGCTCTTGCATCGCGCGTAATACGATGCTGATACCAGCATCTTGATCAGGATTGTCCCCTTTCAAGCCCTTGATACCTTGCATTGCACGAATCAAAGCAACGCCACCGCCGGGAACGATACCTTCTTCAACAGCAGCACGAGTTGCGTGTAATGCGTCGTCAACACGCGCTTTCTTTTCTTTCATTTCAACTTCAGTAGCAGCACCAACACGAATCACTGCAACACCGCCTGCCAACTTGGCAACGCGCTCTTGCAACTTCTCTTTGTCGTAGTCGCTAGTAGCTTCTTCGATCTGAACGCGAATGTTCTTCACGCGCGCTTCAATCGCTTTAGCATCGCCAGCACCGTCAATAATGATGGTGTTTTCTTTACCTACTTCGATACGCTTTGCTTGACCTAAGTGCTCAAGAGTTGTTTTCTCGAGTGTGAGGCCAATTTCTTCAGCAATTACTGTACCGCCAGTCAAAATTGCAATGTCTTCCAACATCGCTTTACGACGATCACCAAAACCTGGAGCCTTAACAGCACAAGTCTTGATAATGCCGCGAATATTGTTCACAACTAAAGTTGCCAAAGCTTCGCCTTCGACATCTTCTGCAATGATCAATAAAGGACGACCTGATTTTGCTACTTGCTCGAGTACTGGGAGTAAATCACGGATATTAGCAATCTTCTTGTCAAACAAGAGAACGTATGGGCTTTCCAATACGGCAACTTGTTTTTCTGGTTGATTAATGAAATATGGAGAGAGGTAACCGCGATCAAACTGCATACCTTCAACTACTTCAAGTTCATCTTCCAAAGACTTACCATCTTCAACAGTGATAACGCCTTCTTTGCCTACTTTTTCCATTGCTTCTGCAATGCGCTGACCAATGCTGTGGTCGCTATTGGCAGAGATAGAGCCTACTTGAGCGATTTCTTTAGTGGTTGTGCAAGGCTTGCTGATTTTTGCGAGCTCTTCGATTGCAGCCGTAACTGCCTTATCGATACCGCGCTTCAAGTCCATTGGGTTGTGCCCTGCAACAACATACTTCATGCCTTCACGAACGATAGACTGTGCCAAAACAGTAGCGGTAGTGGTACCGTCACCAGCGATGTCGGCAGTTTTGGAAGCAACTTCCTTAACCATCTGCGCACCCATGTTCTGGAGCTTGTCTTTGAGTTCGATTTCTTTTGCTACGGATACACCGTCTTTAGTGATGGTTGGTCCACCGAAGGAGCGCTCGATCACTACGTTGCGACCCTTTGGCCCCAAAGTAGTTTTCACCGCATTAGCAAGAATATTGACGCCTTCGACCATCTTGGTGCGGGCGCTATCTCCAAATACAACGTCTTTTGCTGCCATAATTAAATTCCTCTCTTAATTACTGAAATTACTTCTGTACAACAGCCATGATGTCGTCTTCACGCATCACGATGAGTTCTTCGCTGTCAACTTTTACTGTTTGACCTGCATATTTGCCAAACAAAACGCGATCGCCAACTTTGACGTCAGGCGCGTTTAATTTGCCGCTGTCATCGCGCTTGCCTGGGCCCACTGCCAAAACTTCACCTTGATCAGGCTTTTCTGCAGCAGCATCAGGAATGATGATTCCGGAAGCAGTTTTTGATTCTTGATCTAAACGCTTGATGATTACGCGATCATGTAAGGGACGCAAATTCATCTCTTCTCCTATGTTAGTAAGTGTTAACTATTTAAATAAACTATATAAATCAAAGCTTTGTAAGCTCTCACACACAAGTTATGACTAATTTATCTAAAAACCAGCCTTTTTAGCACTCGCGTGTAGGGAGTGCTGATTATATAGGTCTCATTCCGAATATTTCAAGGGCGGATCACCATAAATTCTTTAAGGATTTGTTCTTTTTTATAATTAAGACAGGCTGGTAAGTCAATTCCTACAGATAAATCAGCCTAAAGCCCTTACCGCTCCAATCCGTCCTGCCTAGACTGGACAGTCACCGATTGGAGAATGCTGATGAGCCCGAAATCCCGGCTGTACACGCTTGTAAAGGCATGGAAGAACAAACCCTTCCAAGAAGTAAGAGACGCCTGTGGCGACCCTTGGCTTGGCCTTAGTAGCCAAGCCCTCGAAGAACACCAATCCTGGTCTAAGCGACAAGCGATTAGTCATGAACCCATTTTTAACTGCAAAGGAACAAAACTGACAGGATCTTTATTTAGGCCATTACTCACTGCATCTGATATGCAAATACTGCGCTTTTTTATGGAAGGCCTTGACACGATTGCATACTGGTATCGCAGTGGTCGTTTTATACCTGGTATTTTGCCAATACCGACTCATGCCATAGCCTCAAATGGGTATGTCGATGCCATGAGCGAACTTATATTGAATTCGCGTCTACCAGTTGGATTGCTATCCATTGGTATCCAATCGATTCCTCAGAGTGATATTACTGATGCATGTAAAGAAGGATTAATGCGATTACGACGATTAGGCGTCCTACTTCATTTCTTAAAGTTTTCCGGAAGCTCTGAGGAATTGCATTGGATTACAGAAACGCAATTGGAAGGGGTACATATTGATATGGGTCAGATTCGTGAAAGCGAACTGGCAAGCGATGTTCTATCGCAATTAAGAAAATCGCCGTACTCACCTACAGAAATTTATGCGAGCAATATTAACTTAGTCAAAGATTTAGAAAATGCCTCAAGCTTGATTGCCGATCATGCTTATGGCGGGCTCATGATGTCCCCAGTAAGTCGCCATCAGATGCTTCAAATTAATGATAGCCGTATCGCAAAAGCCATTTTTTCGCTGCACCCTCATCCACACCCAAACCAAAACGGAGACAAGTAATGAGAAAACGCGTGATGTTGGTAGATGACCATCCAGCAATGCTGATGGCTCTTAAAAGTATGTTGCAAGACCAGTTGTTGTTTGAAATTGTAGGACAAGCCCAGAATGGTGAAGAGTGCCTCAGATCAATGAAAGAGGTTAATCCAAACATGGTAATTCTGGATCTAGATATGCCTAAAACCGATGGCTTTGATGTCATTCGGAGAATTGGCTTGATGTATCCCGATGTGCGCATGCTGGTTCTATCCAGCATGGACGAAGCAGTCTATGGCGGTAGAGTTCGATCATTAGGTGGACATGGATTCGTCAACAAAACAGCTGGGGCCGATGTCATCCTAGCTGCATGTGTCGCCATCTCACAAGGTTATAACTTTTTCACCCATGGCAAAAATGGTAATAGCTCACTCAGCGACAACGATAAGTTAGCGCTGATTTCTGATCGCGAGCTTCAAGTCATGAAATACCTTGGTAAAGGCAACACCAATCAACAGATATCTGACATGCTACATATCAGCAATAAAACGGTTGCTACTTATAAAACTAGGGTCTTTGACAAGCTTGGTATCAATAATATTGCCGACCTCATTTTATTCTGCCGTATGAATAATATTATCGAAAGCTAATGAGGTATGCATCGATCCATCATTCGTAATATTTTTTCTGCTCTTGTATTTTTGCTAAATGGAATATTGAGTAATGTGTATGCGAATCAATTTAGCCCCACAGAGCAGCGATGGATCGATGCCCATCCGGTAGTTCGTTTTAGTATTCATGAAAAATATGCCCCTTACTTAGAGGCTAATGAGGCCGGTGGATCTGGAGTCTTTCATAGCTTACTAACCAAGCTCGGTGAATTTACCAAACAAGAATTTTTACCAAAATGGCGTAAGTCTGATCGAGAAGGTATTGAGCAACTTGGTAATGGTGAGGTGGACTTCATTATTGATCCACCGTCCTTAGATGATGAGCATCTAAAGTTTGGATCTCTATCAGAAGCTATCTTTTGGGGACACGATGCTATTGTGACCAAGAAGACGAGGAAAGATCTACCAATTGAGGCTGTCAATATTGCCTACTTCGATCGCGGCTATGAAAATCCACCGCCACGATCTCATCCACAAGCGTATTTTTCAAGTTCCATTGATAAGCTGGCAACTGATCTTCTCAAGAATGATATTGAGGCACTGGTATTACCGATGCGCTTAGCACAACATCTTATTCAAAAACCAAATAAAGCAGAATTACAAGTCGATGGCCTCTTCAGGAGAGAGCCTTTTGAATACCGCTGGCTTATTGCTCATCAAGATGATGCCTTGCATAGTGTGCTGGCGCGATTTTTCAGCAATCTCGATCCCGCCTCATCACGGCAACTATTTAAACTAAATCCCTCAACACTTGAAGCAAGTCCTTCAAGCATATCCAATATTTTTCCATGGATTTCTACTCTAGCAATACTCATGCTTGGCTCGCTATTAATTTGGCGTATGCATCAGAAACAATTTCTACAAAAACAAGAGGCAGAACAGCTGATGACATCTAAAGAGCAGGCTGAAAATGCCAATGCAGCAAAGTCTGCATTCTTGGCCACTATGAGTCATGAAATTCGTACTCCTATGAATGCAATTTTGGGAGTGCAGGAGTTATTACTCAGTGGTCCTCTACCGGCAAATGAAAAGACCCTACTCAAAAGCGCTCACTCATCAGCGGAGTCTTTATTAGGAATCCTCAATCAAGTCTTAGATCTATCCAAAATCGAAGCTGGAAAGCTCACACTGAATATTGAGCCCTGTAATTTAAATACCTTGATTGACAACATTGATTCTGCGTTTTCAACAGTTGCCCAAAAGCAGAATCTCAAACTACATACCTCTAAAGATCCGCGTATTGCAGAAGTTCTGATGCTTGATGCCTTACGCTTGCGTCAAATACTGCAGAATCTCATTAGTAACGCGATTAAATTTACTAACTATGGTGAAATTTACTTCTCCATTAGCGTTCTGGCAGATGACCATGCTGGTCAACTAATTGAATTTAGAGTAATTGATACTGGTATTGGTATGGGTACTGAAGAGATTGCTATAGCTCTTGAAGCCTTTGAGCAAATACCAGGAAATATAGAGCAAACCAATGGGACCGGTCTTGGTCTCACCATTACTAACCACTTAATTAGCTCTATGAATGGCCAGCTCTATTTTGAAAGCGCTCCCGGCTTTGGCAGTAATATTCATTTTTGCCTAGCATTCCCAAGAACGGGTCTTGCCGCTACAAAGGCCCTAGCACCAAAACTCACTAATACATTTAGAAAGTTAGTCTCTAAGAAAAATAAAGCTTCTAAGAGCCCAATACAAGCACTAGTAGCAGAAGATCATCCTGCCAGCCGTCAAATTATCTCTCTTCAGCTACAGGCTTTAGGTATTGAAGCTCATGTTTGCAATAACGCCAATAATGCATTAGAGCTCCTTAAACAAAACCACTTTGATCTTCTTCTAACCGATCAATCTATTCCTGGAATGCAGGGCTCTGAACTTGCTCAGCACATACGTCGACAAGGAAATCTAGACCTCATCATTATTGGAATCACTGCTGATATATATGCGCTGGACTCACGCCATCAATTTTTAGAAGCCGGTATGAATGGTGTTCTGATCAAACCCTTAAGCTTGATGACCTTAGAAAATGAGTTATCGAGATATTTTCAAAGCGAAGAATTTGTAGAGGCTCAATCAACCCTGGAGCAATATCAAGAAGAATACTCATTTAATGCCTTTGAAGGCCTCCTAAGAGAGAGTCCAAAATATGTTTTGGTGATCCTAGATGAAATTAAAAAGGTTCATGATGAAGTCTTACTCAAACTTCAAAACAAAACGGTAGATGAAGCTGACTTCAGAAGTATGGTGCACAAAGTTAAGGGAGGAGCACAGCTATTAAGTGCTACAAAATTTATTCGGGCATGTGAAGCCCTAGAACAAGAGGGGCTTTTAGATGAAAAAATTTGGACTTTCACTCGTCTACTAGAAAAGCAAAACCGGGTAATCCAAGATCACCAATCTCGATTCTCTGACCTCTAGTAGATCCCCCTGAGGAATGTGGGTTTATCCTATAGGTAATGCGCTCTTATCTTCCTCGTCTAGTCGACCTCATTGCCATCCTCTCTTGCCTTGCAAGTTGTTTTACTTTTGCAAATGAGACTGCGCCCCAAGCTATACCTCAGTCCGTCATCAACAGTCTGGAACGCAATCAAATCCCTCTCGATACAGTCAGTATTTCAGTCTCTCAAATCAAGCCAGGTCGCCCTGGAAAACAGACAGCTAAGAAAGTTTTAGATTGGCGTAGTGGGGATCCCATGAATCCCGCCTCAACGATGAAGCTGCTAACTACACTTTCTGGATTGGATATTTTGGGTCCGCACTATCGTTGGCGCACCAATATATATACCGATGGCGTCATTCGACAGGGAGTCTTGGAGGGCAATTTATATTTACAAGGTAGCGGGGATCCCAAGCTCGTTCCCGAAGAACTGGCGAAGATGATGAAGGATCTTCAGGGTTTAGGTATTCAAAAAATTGATGGTAATTTATTCTTTGATCGCAGCGCCTATGCGCAAAGTGTCATGGAGCACAACACGATTGATGGTGAGTCATTACGTGCCTATAACGTGCCCCCAGACCCCTTACTCTATGCGTTTAGAACACTTTCATTTCAATTAGGTAAGTCGCGAACTGCAGACTTTATTGACATCAGTTACACACCAGCACTCTCACAATTAAAGGTATCCAACCAAATGCAGTTGGTAAATAGATCATGTGATAACTGGAAAAGTAATATTCGCTTTAATTTAGATCCTGAAGGCGTGAGTAATACCGATCAGCCTTTAACTGCTCAGTTTTCTGGAGCATTTCCAAGCGCTTGTAAGGGTGTCAGTTTTAATGTTGTTGCATTAGATGCCAATACCTTTCTTACTCAAGGCTTTGCTGCTGCCTGGGAATTAGCAGGTGGCACTTGGGCTCATGCTCCAGTTGGGAAAAACGGAACTGTGCCACTAGCAGCGCGTTTATTACTTCAGTTTGAAGGCATTCCTTTGTCTGATGATATTTTAGATATTAATAAATACTCTAATAATGTCATGGCTCGCCAAGTTCTATTGACCTTGGCTTTAGAAAAAATGGGCAAACCGGCAACGACTGCCAATGGTGATCTCGTCATTCAGAGTTGGCTCAAACAGAACAGCTTAGATTTTCAAGGTTTAGTTATCGAGAATGGTTCTGGCCTATCTCGCAACGAAGCAATCTCTTCTAGCCAAATGAATCAAATACTTTTGACTGCTCGCAATCTTCCAGTGGGCGATCTTTTTTATAATAGCTTACCGATTGCAGGGACTGATGGAACAATGCGTAATCGGCTGATGAGTCAGCTTCGGAAATTTTTATATTTCAAGAAAAAGCCAGAAGCTAGAATTAAAACGGGCTCACTTGCAGACGTGCGAGCAATCTCTGGTTATGTTTTAAGTAAATCTGGCAAGATGTACGCAGTGACTTCATTCATCAACCATACCAATGCCTGGAAAGGTCTTGAGGCGCATGATCAATTAATATCGTGGCTGCTGGAGGATGGTCCAGAACCAAAGCATGCACGCTGAAGTCGATCTCTAACACCGTCCCACTCCTCGCCAGCCGGCGGCTCAGGGAATAAAATCAAATCCCAACCTTGCCGATCCAGATCTCGCAAGGATCGATATAACTTACTAGCAAATGTAGCCGAGTCGCTAGAGACGATCACTTCTTCAACATCAGTAGATGGATGATCTTCCAGAACTAGAGAGGACTCAGAATCCCATACAGCAACGGCAACGCGTGATTTGATATCTGGAAACTCACTCAATGCATCTAAGACTCTGCCTGGGGCATATAAACGTAATGGTGTAGTTGGCGCATAGTGCGCTTTTAGACTTCCAGATACTCTGGGTAAACCCTCCGCTGCTTTAGTGCTTACTGGATCGTCTTTTATCTCTCTAGGCGAGTAGACCTTCACCCCAGTTTTAGCAAAGATCTCGCTAGGAGTAATCACACCAGGCCTAAGAAGCACGGCTTTATCACCTGAAGACATGTCAATAATAGTGGACTCGATGCCGACTTCACAATCTCCACCTTCTAAAACCATTAAATCTAGCATGCCCTCGAACTCACTTCGGACATCAGCGGCGCTTGTAGGAGAAACTTTGCCAAAACGATTGGCTGAGGGTGCAACAACTCCACCTTTAAACTTACGCAATAACTCTTGAGCAATCGGATGAGCAGGTGCACGAATAGCTACCGTATCTTGTCCGCCTGTTAATTCATTTAATACGCTTTTATCTTTTTGAAAGACTAGCGTTAATGGACCAGGCCAAAACGTATTAATGAGCTTTAGCGCTTCTTCAGATAAGTCTCTTACCCAAGGTGCCAAAAGCATAACCCAATCTATTTGGGCTTGATCAAAGATATCTGGCGCAGCTAAGTGAATTATTAAAGGATGGCTTGAAGGGCGACCCTTTGCAGTGAATATTTTCTGAATCGCTTTAGGGTTCTTAGCATCCGCACCTAGGCCATAAACCGTCTCAGTAGGAAACGCAACCAATCCACCATCACGTAAGGTTTGTACTGCTTCGTTAATCACTGCAGAAGATTGCAGTGGTGTACTTTCTGCAGACATTTCTAGGGCTCGATCCCTAATTCAGTAGCAACAGCAGCGCAATTTTTACGAGCTTCGTTAAGATTCTCGCCTAAGCAGTTAATGTGCCCCATTTTTCTACCCATGCGGGGTTCAGACTTTCCATACAAATGTAACTTGGCATCTGGATGAGCAAGTACTTGATTCCAAGCGGGCTCTTTTGGCTGGTCTTCACTACCCTCGAACCATAGATCCCCAAGCAAGTTGAGCATTGATACAGGAGCTAACTGACGGGTATCGCCTAAAGGCAATCTAGCCATCGCCCTTACTTGTTGCTCGAACTGGCTACTCACACAAGCATCCATAGTGTAGTGTCCAGAGTTATGTGGACGCGGTGCAATTTCATTAGCAATGATGTCTCCATTCTTCAGTACGAAGAATTCAACACAAAGAACGCCAACATAATCAATCTTACGAATGAGCGCCTTTGCTGCATCAATAATTTTCTTTTCTTGGGCAGGCTTCAGAGAAGGAGCCGGCACAGTCGAGGTATGCAAAATACCATCGCGATGAATGTTCTGCGCTACTGGATAAGTAACGACAGCATCATCGTACCCACGCGCTACCAAGGCCGATACTTCAAAATCTAATTCCATCCGCTTTTCTAAAACGCATGGTACACGCCCGAGCTCAGTCCATACAGTAGTGAGCTCTTCTACACTATGAACAGTCGCCTGACCCTTGCCGTCATAACCCATGCGGGCAGTCTTCAAGATTCCAGGGAAAAGATCGGGTGGAGCGTGTGCTATATCTGCTTCATGCTCGATCACAAAGTTTGGGGCTGGGCCAATATTAGTTTCTGACTTCCAGGTTGCTAAGAAATTTTTCTCAGCAATACGGTTTTGAGCTAGAGATACACAGCTACTTCGCGGAGCCACAAAGATACCTAAAGATTCAAGCTCGTCTAAGGCTTGTGCAGGGACATTCTCAAATTCAGTACTGACGGATGCACATAAAGCAGCCATCTCTTTTAAAGCAGCGCTATCAGTGTAATGGGCTTGTATAAATTTTTCGGCAATTGAGCCTGCGGGGCTATCTGAACCAGGATCGAGCACACAAACCTTGTAGCCCATCGCTTGAGCAGCTTGGGTAAACATCCTCCCCAGCTGACCACCGCCTAAAATTCCTAAATACGAACCCGGCAAAATGGGCTCCATATGATCTGCCATGTAATTAATATCCCGGCAAATTCATTGAGCGCGCAGTGTCAGATTGCTTGGTACGGAAGTCTTCTAAACGTTTCGCCAAGTCTGCATCATGTAGCGCCAAACCTGCGATGACGTGTAAAGCAGCATTCGCTGCACCGGCCTCACCAATCGCAAAAGTCGCAACTGGAATCCCTTTAGGCATCTGCACAATTGAGTAAAGAGAATCTTCGCCACGCAAATATTTGCTTGCAACAGGAACTCCATAAACTGGAATAATCGTTTTTGAAGCAAGCATGCCAGGTAAATGGGCTGCGCCACCTGCACCAGCAATGATGGCTTGCAAACCATTCGCTTGCGCTTTTTCAGCATACTGAAACATATCATCTGGCATACGATGGGCGGAGAGCACTTTAGCTTCGTGAGCAATACCAAACTGCTCAAGCATTTGAGCGGCGTGCTGCATAGTTTCCCAATCAGAATTGGACCCCATCACTATTCCGACAACTGGCTTCTTGCTCATTTACCTCTCCAAGTACTATGAATATTTCCTAGGGACTCTATTATCCCCAAGTTAAGCCTTCTGGGTTAGGCGTGTAAGCGCTTCACGATACTTTTGGGCAGTCTTTTCAATCACATCTGCGGGCAATTGTGGTGCGGGGGCTGTTTTAGCCCATAACTTACCATTCACCATTGCTGTTTCCAGCCAATCACGGACAAACTGTTTGTCATAAGAGGGTGGATTTGAGCCCACATAGTAGGTCTCCGCTGGCCAAAAACGAGAAGAGTCTGCAGTCAGAATTTCATCCATCAATACGAGTTGACCATTACTATCCAGGCCAAATTCAAATTTAGTATCAGCAATGATGATTCCACGAGTAGCGGCGTATTCAGAAGCTTCTTTATATAAACGAATGCTGACTTCACGAATTTGATTGGCCAATTTTTCACCAATCATTTCAATTACTTTTTGAAATGAGATGTTTTCATCATGCTGCCCAAATTCTGCTTTAGCTGCTGGAGTAAAAATAGGTTCTGGTAATTTTTGAGCATTCTCTAAACCTTCTGGCAGAGTTATGCCACAAACCTTGCCAGTCTCTTTGTAGTCTTTCCAACCGCTTCCGGCTAAATAGCCGCGCACTACTGCTTCAACCAAAATTGGCTTCAAACGTTTAGCTACCACTGCACGACCTTTGACCTGCTTAACCTCATCAGCAGCTACTACGGTAGCTGGATCAATACCTGTTAAATGATTAGGAATCACTGCAGCTAATTTATCAAACCAAAAATTAGCCATTTGATTAAGAACAACACCCTTCTCAGGAATCGGCTCGCCCATGACTACGTCAAATGCAGAAAGGCGGTCTGTCGTAATCATTAATAACTTGTCGTCATCTAATGCGTAAACATCACGCACCTTGCCTTTAGATAGCAAAGGCAATGACTTAATAGAGCTAGCGTACAGAGCGTGCATATTAAATCACTTCACAATTTGAGTTAATTTGCCGCTCTTGTACAGCTCAGCCATCTTCTCTAAAGAGATTGGCTTGATTTTAGAAGCTTGGCCAGCAGAACCAAAGGCCTGAAAGCGTGCAATACAAACCTTCTTTGCAGCCTCACGAGCTGGCTTCAAATAATCGCGTGGATCAAACTTGGATGGGTTTTCAATAAAGTAACGACGGATTGCGCCAGTCATTGCCAAACGGATATCGGTATCGATATTAATCTTGCGAACACCATTCTTAATACCCTCTTGAATTTCTTCTACGGGAACGCCGTAGGTTTCTTTCATATCGCCACCGAATTGACGAATTTCAGCGAGTAATTCTTGTGGCACACTTGAGGATCCATGCATTACTAAGTGAGTATTTGGAATACGCGCATGAATTTCTTTAATCCGATCAATAGCTAAGATATCGCCAGTAGGCTTCTTACTAAATTTGTATGCGCCATGGCTTGTGCCAATTGCAATCGCCAAAGCATCACACTGAGTTGCCTTCACGAAGTCAGCAGCTTGCTCAACATCCGTGAGTAATTGCTCGCGAGTCATCGTGCCATCGGCACCATGTCCGTCTTCCTTATCACCCTTCATGGTCTCAAGAGAACCTAAAACACCCAATTCAGCCTCAACCGTCACTCCGATGGAGTGTGAGAACTTGACCACCTCTTTAGATACGTCGACGTTGTATTCATAACTGGCAACAGTCTTACCATCAGCCTCTAATGAACCGTCCATCATCACGCTGGTAAAACCACTCTTGATCGCCGCCATACACACTGCAGGACTTTGGCCATGGTCTTGATGCATTACTACCGGAATATGTGGATATGCCTCAACTGCTGCGGAAATAAGATGGCGCAAAAATGCTTCACCGGCATATTTACGAGCACCTGCAGAAGCCTGCATGATGACTGGAGAATCAGCTTCATGTGCCGCTTCCATAATCGCTGTTACTTGCTCCAAATTGTTCACATTAAATGCTGGTAGGCCGTAACCATTTTCAGCAGCATGATCCAAGAGTTGTCTTAAAGATACTAAAGCCATGATGTTCTCTTAATAATTAGTAATGAGGTTATAAATAAATCTTTTATCAATCTGATTTGAATCTGTTTATTATGTGAATTACTTCACATGAATAATTTTCAGTGTATTGGTTCCACCAGGTTCCCCCATTGGCTCACCAGATGTGAGCACAACAGTATTGCCTTTTTGAACTGCGCCTAATTTTTTCAAGCACGCCTCCACTTCTTGTAGTGCAGTATCTCGATCCTTGGTGTAGTCCAAACCAATAGGTGTGACATTGCGATAGGTACTTAAGGCGCGCTGAGTAGCTATCTTAGAGGTTAATGCAAAGATCGGCACATGAATATTGTGACGACTCATCCAAATGGCTGTTGAGCCAGAATCGGTTAGCGCAGCAATAGCATCAGCATTTAAATGGTGTGCAGTAAATAAAGCTCCTAATGCGATCGTTTGATCGATACGGGTAAAAGTTTGATCTAAGAAGTCAGTATCAAGCTGCACGCGATCGGATTTCTCCGCTTCAACACAGATCTCCGCCATTGCTTTAATAGTCTGTACTGGATACATACCCGCTGCAGATTCTGCAGACAACATCACCGCATCTGTACCGTCTAAAACAGCATTGGCCACATCACTTACTTCTGCACGTGTTGGAACAGGAGCATTAATCATAGACTCCATCATTTGCGTGGCGGTAATCGAAAATTTGTCAGCCTCACGCGCCCAAGCAATCATGCGCTTTTGCAAGGCAGGCACTGCCGCATTACCAACCTCAATAGCAAGATCACCACGTGCAACCATAATGCCATCACTTTGCGCAATAATGCTCTTCAATGCTTCAGGCTCAATTGCTTCAGCACGCTCTACCTTGGCAATTGTTCTCACCTTCCCAACACCATGTTTGGCACTTGCAGCATCTGCCAGCTTGCGGGCATAAGCCATATCGGCACCGTCCTTAGGAAAGCTAATCGCTAAGAAATCAACACCCATTGCAATGGCAGCATCTAAATCGGCAATATCTTTTTCTGTCAGCGCTGGAGCAGTTAAGCCACCACCAGCACGATTAATGCCTTTGTTGTTAGAGAGTGGTCCACCCTGCTCAACGATGGTAAAGATTTCACCACCCTTAACACTCTCAACCGTGAGCACAACCAAGCCATCATTTAATAAAAGACGATCGCCAGACTTTACATCGCCTGGCAGCTCTTTGTAATCAAGACCCACTTTGGTTTGGTCGCCAAGCTCACAGGATATATCTAGAGTAAATTTTTCACCCTCTTTCAAGAGGATTTTGCTGTCCGCAAATTTACCGACACGAATCTTCGGACCCTGTAAGTCAGCCATGATACCAACCTGTTTACCCACTTCAGTAGAGATAGATCGTACTAAGTCATGACGTGCTTTATGGTCAGCAATAGTACCGTGTGAGAAGTTCATGCGTACGACATCCACGCCAGCGCGAATCATGTCACGCAAAACTTCAGGCTTTTCAGAGGCAGGCCCTAAAGTTGCAATGATCTTTGTTGCTCTCAACATATTTAGTCTTTCGCTCTTTCAGCAAGTACTGCAAAGGCTGGTAAGGTTTTTCCCTCTAAGAACTCTAAGAAAGCACCGCCACCAGTAGAGATGTAATCCACTTGATTCTCAATACCGTACTTTGCAATCGCTGCCAAAGTATCGCCACCACCAGCAATTGAGAATGCAGGTGAATGTGCAATGGCAGCAGCCAACATTTTGGTGCCTCCACCAAACTGATCGATTTCAAATACGCCTAATGGGCCATTCCACACAATCGTACCAGCGTGAGCAAGCATGATGGATAGGCGCGCAGCCGTCTTTGGACCAATATCCAAAATCATGTCGTCTTCAGCAACTTGATCTGAAGAAACGCGGTTTGCACGGGCCAATGGAGACAATTCATTAGCAACCACCACATCTTCAGGAATCGGAACATGGGCGCCACGCTTTTCCATCATCTCCATGATCTCTCTTGCCTCATCAACCAAGTCAGGCTCAGCCAATGATTTTCCAATAGGCAATCCTTTTGCCAGCATGAATGTATTCGCAATACCACCACCAACAATGAGCTCATCGACTTTCTCAGAGAGCGCTTTCAGAATCGTCAACTTAGAAGACACTTTAGAGCCAGCAACAATGGCTACCAAGGGGCGCTTTGGATTTGCTAGCGCACGGCTCAGGGCGTCCAGTTCAGCTGCCATCAAAGGGCCGGCACAAGCTACTGGTGCAAACTTTGCCACGCCGTAAGTAGTTGCCTCTGCCCGATGTGCTGTACCGAATGCATCGTTCACATAAACATCACACAAGTCAGCAATCTTTTTTGCTAACTCGTCGCTATTCTTTTTCTCTCCAATATTCAGGCGGCAGTTCTCTAGCAAAACCAATTCGCCTGGATTGACCTCAAAGCCACCATCAACCCAATCACTAATCAAAGGAACTTTTCGATTGAGTAAAGAGGCAATTCGATCAGCAACTGGAGACAAACTATCTTCAGATTTAAATTCACCCTCGGTTGGGCGACCTAAATGAGAGGTCACCATCACGGCTGCCCCAGCATCTAAACACATCTGCACTGCTGGCATTGATGCCCTTATACGAGTGTCTTCCGTAATATTGCCGGCTTCATCCTGTGGAACGTTAAGGTCGGCACGGATAAATACCCGCTTACCCTTTAATTGACCTGATTGGGCTAATTCGCTTAAACGTTTAACTTTAAATAGGGATTCCGGCATGAGCTTGGGTAAATAAGTAATTTATGAGGAATATTCCATTCTAAATGCTCTGCCCTCAACCCCTCAGGATCTGAGCCGACAGACAGCCCAGCCTGCTCTACAATAAGGACTTAAATGCACTCTGGGCCAAAAGAGTCAAATCTGCTGGCCTCTTACCCTGCAAAACCCGTTTTTTACAGATACTTAACAGATACAAAAAGGTAGAGAAAATGTCGATGTCCGACCGCGATGGCTTTATTTGGACTGATGGGAAGCTTATTCCCTGGCGTGAAGCCAATGTTCACGTGTTAACACATAGCCTACACTACGGAATGGGCGTTTTTGAAGGTATCCGCGCCTACAAAACCCCCCAGGGAACAGCCATTTTTCGCCTCCCAGAGCACGTAAAACGCCTTTTTAACGGTACCAAGATCTTCCAAATGAACATGCCTTATAGCCCTGAAGAGATCTCTAAAGGCATTATTGACGTGGTTAATAGCAATAAGCTTGAGGCTTGCTATATCCGCCCAATTATCTTTATTGGCTCCCAAAAGCTTGGAATTTCTCCAAAAGGGAACAGCATCCATACCTCGATCGCTGCCTGGGAATGGGGTGCCTACTTAGGTGAAGATGGAATTAATAAAGGAATTCGAGTTAAAACCTCCTCCTTTACACGCCATTTTGTCAATTCTTCGCTGGTACGAGCCAAAGCTTCTGGCTACTACATCAACTCTATTTTGGCTAATCAAGAAGTAACCGCTAACGGATACGATGAAGCCTTGCTTCTAGACACCGAAGGTTATGTTTCTGAAGGTTCAGGCGAAAACCTGTTCATGGTTCGTAACGGCGTTGTTTACACTCCAGACTTAGCTTCTTGCTTAGACGGTATCACACGTGATTCTGTCATTCAGATTGCTAAAGATCTTGGTTATGAAATTCGTGAAAAACGTCTTACCCGCGATGAAGTCTACTCTGCTGATGAAGCCTTCTTTACTGGCACTGCTGCTGAAGTAACTCCTATTCGCGAACTCGATGATCGCACTATTGGCGATGGCAAACGTGGTCCGATCACTGAGAAAATTCAGAAGACCTATTTTGATGCAGTCTATGGCAGAAACGATAAATACAAATCTTGGCTCACTTACGTTCAGTAAACATTAAGTAATTAGGAAAGCAAATGACTCAAGCTCAAGTGGTAATGGTGGATGGCAAAGATTTACCGCTCCATTGCCCCACTAATAAAACTCCAGCATGGAATTCGCACCCACGCGTTTTTCTAGACATTACTAAAACCGGGGAAGCTAAGTGTCCATACTGCGGCGCAGAGTACAAACTTATTCCCGGCACTGAGCCACACGGTCATTAAACTCCATCAGCGCCTCACCTTGAGGCGCTGTGTCGGGATACATCACATGCACCGTATTCTGATCATCGCCCCAAATTGGATTGGGGATGCAGTAATGACACAGCCCTTACTGGCGAGCCTTAAAAGCCAATACCCAGAATCTAGCATTGATGTACTCGCCAGCACTTGGGTCGCACCCATCTATCGGGCCTGCTCTGACGTACATCAAGTGATTGAAGCAAAGTTTGAGCACAAACAATTGCAATGGGGCTTACGTAAGCAACTTGCCAAAGAACTGAGCATTAAAAAATATCAGGCTTGTTTTGTATTGCCAAATAGCTTTAAATCAGCGCTCATTCCGTGGTTAGCTAATATTCCTTTTCGGGTTGGCTACCGCGGTGAATTCCGTATTGGCTTGATCAATTTATCACTGGACAATCCAAGCAAGATAAATCGCCCTCCTATGGTTGAGCACTATCTTGCATTGAGTCAGATTCTGAGTGATGAGAGAATTTCTTCGCCATTACAAAACATCACGCCCAAATTAAATATTTCCAATGCGGCAAAACAATCTGTTGAGGCTAAATTAAGCGCAGCCAAGATCGATCCGACTAGTATTTATATCCTGTGCCCAGGTGCCGAGTACGGCGCTACTAAGCGCTGGCCTACAGGCTACTTTGCAGATTTAGCGCAAAGATTAATCGCGAGCGACCCAAATACTCAAATCATTCTGCTAGGCAGCAAGGCTGATCATGTACTTGCTCAAGAAATTACATCCCAAGCGAGACAGAATGGTCATATTCATAACTGGTGTGGCGATACCTCTCTAGATGAAGCGATTACCCTTATAAGTGAGAGTAAAGCGGTAGTCAGCAATGATTCGGGCTTAATGCATATTGCGGCAGCCCTGAAAACGCCCCAAGTTGCTATTTTTGGCTCAAGCGACCCAGCCCACACTCCACCTTTATCCGATAAAGCAAAAGTTATTTGGTTAAATCTCCCATGCAGTCCTTGCCATAAAAAAATATGTCCTCTAGGTCATCTAAATTGTTTAAATGACATCTTGCCAGAACAAGTATTCGCTACACTGAGTTCTTTGCAGCCATCAACCAAAAATAGTGAGCTATGACCAAACTTGCCAGACTCTTTCATAATGCAGATGATGTTGTTGAGGCTTGGCGAGATGCCTTACGTCATCGCGATGTTCAGGGCGCTCTAGATATTTGGCTGGATGACGACTCTATCACTTGCGTTCTTCCCGAAGGTCACCGCCTTAGTGGTCATGCAGAAATACGTAAAGGCCTTGAAAGACTGCTTGCTAAGCAACCTTTATTTCTAGAGCCCATCGCCTGCATTAGTCACTCTGTCTTGGGTGCTGCTGTATATGACACCACAGAAGCAGTTCATCTGAGGGCCGATCAAATTGAAGCCGAATTTTTCCTCAATATCACTCTTGTTTTACTACAGGACAGTCAGGGCTGGCGTATTGCACACATGCATGCCAGCCATTCCACAGAAGAAACTTTTGACGCCCCCTCTACGCCACACGGCTTGCACTAAATATGATGGATGATCAAGTAATTCGGTCGCTGATAAAGTGGCCCAATGTGCCTGATTGTTTTGGTTGGCTTGCTTTAGATCGCCGTGGTCAATGGCGGATGCGTGATGAATTCACACAACAAAATAAACTTCCGGGACAGGTCATTAGACATATAGCCTTAAATGAATTTATTGCCCGTAACTATGGCTGTGACGAGCTTGGAAGATATTTTTTTCAGAATGGACCACAACGGGTTTTTATTAGCCTCGATGCTACCCCATGGATTATCAGAATCACCCCCAGTAAATTGGGCTCAAACCTGATTAATCAGTGCAATCAAACAATGGAGCCCACTGCTGCACTAAGTGATGAAAAGGGCAACATCTATATTGTTGGGAATACAGATCAGATAATTTATGGCAGTAACAGTGATGCTAGCAGTCAATTTACAAAGGTTACCAGTCAAACAATCGCTTTATTACACGATCATGATTTAGACCTTTTTTCTGAGCTAGCCAAGCTACGAGAGGAGGCTTGTAGCTTTGGAGGTTCATGGTCTTGGCAAGGCAAACAATTGCCCTTAGACCCTATTTACTCTGAAGAATTAGCTTCTCACTTCAACTTCATTTCAAACCCGCAATCCTGCAATCTCTAACCTGGCATTTTTTTACCTTGCTCCTTAAGCTCATCTTGATATTGCCGCTGCATTTCACGTAAGCGAGCATCAATGCTAGAGCCCAGATAAAAATCAGCACCGCCGGCAGAGCGAGCAATTCGTAGCTGCTCGATCGCTGAGGGCCAAGCACCTTCAAGAGCATACTTCTCTCCAAGTGCGTAATGACGCATTGGAACATTGCCAGCTTGATCATAAGACTTAGATAGCAAATTCCACCACACCACTTCACTGGGCTGCGCTCTTGTTCGCGCCTTTAACCAAGTGATTGCATCATTGGTGCGACCGAGTTTTAATTCAGCATTAATCATGGCTGCGCCAGCAGCATAGGACAGAGGATATGCGCGTAACGCAGCTTGAGCAATTTGTAACGCCTCTTCACCCTTACCTTTTGCTAGAGCAAGTTCAGAAGCCGTGATATCTAAGGATAAGCTCTGTCTTTGAGTTGATGAACCTGGTGCGCTTACCTTCTGAGCCAGATTGCGAGCTTGCTGCAAATCAACTTCAGCCTGATCTATTTTTCCTTGGCGCTGCGCAATTAGTGCCAGCCCATAAAAACCTTCTAGCTGCTTACCAATTGGCTGCTGCTTACTCAAGCTCTCAAAGGTATTTTTTAAGTCATACATTCCGCTAGACGTGCCAGATTGTTCCATACGAGCCCGAGCTTTAATGAAGTAAAACTCGACAGATGTTGGAGCATTACGTGTGCCCACGGTTCGCGCTCTATCTTGCATGTCTGCAATCCGGTCTGTAGTTAAAGGGTGGGTACGGACATAACCAGGAACACCTTTATCCATGATCCCAGTAGCTTTTTGCAAGCGCTGAAAAAAACCAGGGGCGCCATTAACGTCATATCCACTTGCATCCAAAATTTGGAAGCCGACACGATCAGCTTCACGCTCAGCATCCCGAGAATATGAAAGTTGGTTATTCACTGCAACCGCTTGACCACCCTGCATCAAGCCAGCACCCGCCTGCGGGTTACGAGACATTGCTAATGCACCAAGCAGCATGCCAGCAATCGCAATCATCATGTTAGTAGTTTGCTTATCCATTTGACGAGCAAGGTGACGTTGCAATACATGGCCAGTTTCATGACCCATAACAGAGGCTACTTCCGAGTCAGATTCAGCGCTAACAATCAAGCCTGTATGAAAACCAATAAATCCACCAGGCAATGCAAAGGCATTGATGGTGCTATCTTTCACTGCAAATACTTCAAAGTTATAAGCGCCACTACCTTGTTCATTTGCACCACCGAGTTGTAGCTTTTTGGCAGCCTGCAGCAGGCGACGCTCCATCTGATTTAAAAAATCGTAGAGCGGTAAGTCATTTGAATAGTCAGCATCCGGTCGAATCTGACGCATGATCATCTCACCAAACTTTCTCTCATCTACTCGACTTAAGGCATCACCCCCTGGATCACCCATATCAGGCAAGACAATAGTTGGCTGACTTTGCATAGAATTACGTATCGGGGCGTTTGCCGGACGTGCATCAGGGGATTGCATGGCTCTGCCAATATTCTCGATAGCGGCGGAGTTACCCTCAACAGAGACATCGCCAATAGGGGCAGCGGAGTGAGCAGGAAATCCAGAGCAAGCCAAACCCAATATCAGCTGAACAGCCAAAGTACGGCGCAAAAAAGAGGGTTTTGGAACGGACTGTAAGTCTTGCATCCCTATATGGTAAAACTTATCCCATGAATAAACTAACTCATTTTGATACCAGCGGGCAAGCCCATATGGTAAACGTTGGAGATAAGCCTAGCACTCACCGCATAGCTATCGCTACAGGTAGGATTACGATGCTTCCTGAGACCCTAAAAATAGTGGAAACTGGTACACATAAAAAAGGTGACGTCCTCGGTATCGCCCGAATTGCAGGCATTCAAGCATCCAAAAAAACTTCAGACTTGATACCCCTTTGCCACCCACTTGTACTAACCCACGTGAGCCTGGAATTTCAAACTAACCCAAGCGAAAATAGCATTACTTGCCAAGTCAGGGCAGAAACTACAGGACCTACTGGCGTTGAAATGGAAGCTCTTACCGCAGTCCAGGTTGCCCTACTGACAATCTACGATATGTGCAAAGCAGTAGACCGTGGCATGGTCATGGGTGATGTCAAACTCTTAGAAAAGAGTGGTGGCAAGAGTGGTGAATGGAAGGCAAGGAAATAACTGCCACGACGTCAGAGACACATACTTACTAAAGAAGGCCTTACTCGAACTTATTTTTTTCAGGCAATAGCGGCGTTACCTGAACTTACAGAATTAATTTAGTGGATTAAATTTATTCATAGAGCTTGAACTTTACCTGCAGAGAAATAGCCCCATGAATACGATCTCCTACCGTTGGGATAAGGAAAAGATTCGCCCCAAATCGACCCTCTTCAACTGTTAAAGCAGGCAAAACCGCAGGAAACCAGCCTCCATTATTGGTGGACTGATACCCATTAAACCCACCCCCAACCAACCCCAGTTTAATTGGACCAATCGCTATAGGCTGGTAATAAACACCAATATAGTTCGAGTGCCCGCTGTTACTGTTTTTATAGTTGCCAATGGTAGCTGATGCTACAGTAGAAAAACGGTACTCAAGTCCCACACCCCAATTATTACTATTTAAATTTTGATTTTTCTCAAAGTGCTCAGAATACATTCCAGGGTTAATCCAAATTTCACTTTTAGTATCTGGCTCAATAACATGAAATATATTAGAAGATTCTTGTGCGGACGCCCCTAGAGAGAAAAACAAACTCAAACAAATAACCTGAATAAAAAATATAATTTTTGAAAACATTTTTAATTAATAGACATTCTTAAAAAATATTCCGCCAAATATCTTGTTATAAGTAAAAAATGGAATTGAAGAATTATTTGATTGATAGGTTATGTCAATACTTGGCCTTAGACCCATGATATATAAATCACGCTTGGTAATTGAGAGAAAATACAATTGCCCACGATCTTGGCGTACTTGCCCCCAAAAAGGATCGGAGTCCCAATAATTTCTCCGAATTTGGGATGCCTTCAAATTAGTCTGAATATTGGTATAGTCATCAGCTACTTGGGTACCAACCGTTCCATAAAACCCATATGAACTATAGGCATTTTGAGTCGCTGGCGTTTTATCTGCCCCAGTTTCAAGGTATAGCGTTAGATCCCTGGTGATATTGTGATTGTAAAAAACTTGGGCCTGGGTTTGTGATCCACTTAAATAAGTGTAAGTAGGGTAATCCAGAGGGCCACCTTTAATCAAGAATCCATAATAGTCTTGATTTGGAAGGTTAAAGACCCAGCGTGTGGCTAAATAATCATAATTGTAAAGAACAGTGCCTCCATAAAACATGGTCTCATGTCCTATCCGTAAATCCTTGTAGTCATAGCCTTGCCAACGTTTAGTAAAACTAAAATCTAAATCTTGCTTATTAAATGCATTGGTTTGATAGGTTGCAGTATTAATGTTCGCCTGTAAAAAATAACCAGATTGCGGAACAATTTCTCGCTCTGCCTCAACACCAACCGCAAGACCAGTTTCTGAATTAGTATTTTGAGCAGGCAAATATGAGAGTGTCTGTCCAAAAATACTGACTGTTCTAGCGCTAGTGATATACCCTGGATTAGAGTCTTGGTATAAGCCTAAATAGACTTTAGCAGTCTGTCTTTTTTGTATTTCGCTTAAATACCACTCCACTTTATCTCGAACCGTAATGGGGATAGGTCTGCTCAGAATATTAATAAATTCATCTTTAGCCTCTTCAAGGCGACCAGCTAAATATAGACTTCTAGCTAGCTCCAGCTGAATACGAATTGTTGAAGATTGCTCATATAAGTCACGGAAAACTTGCACCGCTTTTTCAGGCTCCTCTTCCATCAAAGAGATGCCCACATTAAATTGAGATTGGATCTCCTGGGGAGTTAGCGCTGTCGCCGAGAAACAAATAAAAAAGGGTGCCAGCATTAGCACCCTTAGACATAGTTGAGTCCTACTAGCGCTTGCCACCAAAGCCGCCTACCAAAGAATTTCCAGAAGTAGGTTGAGTTAACCCAAATGTGCCCCCAATTTCATTTGCTGACGGGCCATAAAAATTAGCGATTATGTTACCCGACATTCCGCTGGCACTTGAGACTGTTCCAGTAATTCTGTTTGATCCAGATGAGTAGCTCATGTTGCCACTTAAATTTAACCCGGGTAATGATGAGGTTATTCCACCAGACTTACCTACGATACTTGTTTGTGTAGTTGAAAAAGTAATTTGTCTAGCAGAAAAATCAACATTAGCTGTCATCAACGCATTAATAACGTATGAGTATTTAGAGCCATCAATTAAATATCCGTTAGCACCTCCATTAAAAACAGCATTTCCAACAGATGGTATGCCACCTACAGGAGAAAGGCTACCAATACTCACAGCATAGCCAGCAGAACCGGCATTACCAAAGGCTCCCCATGCGCCATAAGTTTGATACTGAAATCCATAAGGTATTGGATTAGCAAGAATGCCGATAGTTGTTTGATTTTTACTTGTGAAAATGGTGTTGGCACCACTGGCATCATTCAGTATGGAATCGCCAGCAGAAACACTATATGAAACAAAATTGAGAGGGGATTGGTTCAATGTTACGGCACTAATATTTCCGCCACTGTCATACAAGATATTTGCATTAACATTGGAGCTTGTTTGACTAACTGTGCCGCCACTTGAAATTGCTGTTGAATTACCACTGGAAAAGTGCGTAGTTACGTTTGGACTTACTGCGCCCCAACTGGTAAATTCACCATTACTACTTGTACTGGATTTTTTACCAGCACAACCAATCAGAAGGATAGAGAATAAGATCGGCAAAAGTAGTGCTAAACGGAGCAGGAAAGTCATATAGGTTGTTTGTTTAGGTTATTTACTGCTATGTTGGTTTTTTTGAGATTTTACTACTCTCCCCACAGAATAGCTGAATTTTCTACAACCTTCATCATTACAGAAAACAATCCTAATTATCCAAATTCAGTAGAATTTTTTTACCCTTTTTCGGCTTAGATGCTATCTACTTATTACTTCAAATGATCACATTAATAAGCAGGAGTGAGTGCAAAAAATCTATGCTCACGCTGATATGGGTGTATTACATCCCCTCTGGAATAAAAACCGCCTAGACCCTCTAGTGGGTGAGTTTTTGGATGTGGAATTCAAAGACAGAGTTGCCTTGTAGACAACTACTTCCTAGCTAAATATTTCGTAGGTCAAAATTTTAATCACGCTTTTATTTAAAGCTTGCCAAAGTACGTCTATGCCCACAATAAGAATAGAGAATTTCTTTCTTTTGTCTACGATTGTCCTAAGCCATACTATTCCGCCTCATAGAAAACCTTTGCAAACAAGCCTAAATCTCTCTCAAAGAATGTGGCCAGCTCACTTTCTATTTTGATCTTCCTAGAGTTGCCTAAAATACTAACGCTCACCCAAAAAGAGTGTTCGTATTACTGGGATCTTATTTAGTAAATAACTAATCAACAAACTTACGCACAGTGGCACAAGAATCTTTGGCGAATATGCCAGGAAAAAATAATGGATTGCATATATCCCCAACGACAGTTGTCCACAAAGAATCAGAAAGTTTTTAAGGAATCCAACCTTAGACAAGGTGATCATTCTGGTACAACCCAAAAAAATCCAAATTCCTGAAATAGCCAGAATTCCCGCGTAAAAATAAAGCCCAGTATCTGGAAGCACAATGGGGCCAACATATTGAAATTGTGCAGTTCTTGCCCAAAAAGGCACCAACATAAAAAAAACTACGCCACCAAGTATTGAATATCCAATTGGAAATTGACCCTGCGTGAATTTATAAAAACCTAATCCCAATGCGTAATAAATGAAATATGGTTTTAATAAAGCTAAACCTGCACCATAGGGTGTGTGATCTTTTATAGACCACCAAATCAGAATCATCAGAGTAACCTGAAATATTGGACCTGAAAAAAGCCTGCATACTCTATCGCGTCTCATCCTGAAATATTCCAACGCCCACAAAATGAGGGCAAACAAAATTTGAAAGAGGCCAGTCAAGGCAACGCAGTAAAAAATAGCTAGCAAAAACCATAAGGCAGTGTCTGGCCTCCTAAATGCAAGACCCAGTGCACTCCACACGCTATTCGCATGGTGAAAAATCAATTGGTTCAAAACACACCAAGCTATAAATGGGATTAATAGTCGAAAAAAGGCCTTTTGAATCTTGCCCCAAGCCATAAGTACAGCAGGTCTCAGTCCTCTGGTAGCAACTTTTGCATCAAATGAAATTGCTGCAACAGCACCTGATAAAAAGATAAATAGAGGCATATGGAAGGAATAAATCATCTTGAACCCCATGAGGTCATCAAAATGTTCGGAGCTGCCTTGAATAACATGCCCAATGACAACCAGAATAATTGCCAAGCCTTTGGCAATATCTAAAAACGAATCTCTTTTTTTAATAACACCAGCTATGGTCATGGCACAGGTATCAAGCTTATGAATATGTCTTATTATCTAAGAAATTCGATAGATTCGTATAGTAATTACTTCTTAAAACCTCAGCAAAACTAAAATGCTCAAACACTTTTCTCAATCTAATATTTTGATTGCTGGGCCAGCACGTAATATTGCTCAATTTGTTGCTCAAGACATTGAAGCCTTACTTAATGCCTGCAATCACTTCAAGAGTGTAAAAGTACTTGTAATTGAAAGTGACTCGAGTGATGACACTCTGCTTGTGCTTGATCGCCTCAAACAAGCTCATAAGCAATTTCATTACATCTCGCATGGATCGCTTGCTAAAAAGATGTCCAAGAGAACTGATCGTCTTGCCTATGCCAGAAATTGCGTTATTGACGAGGTCCGCAATAACCTTGAATATGCAAATATAGATTTTATTGCGATGGCTGACTTAGATGGTATAAATCGAGATATCACCTCAGAGAAAATTGAAAGATGCTGGAGCCTCAAAGATCCATGGGACGTTATCACTGCTAATCAGCCTGATCGTTATTACGATATCTGGACCCTCAGACATCCCGATTGGAGTCCAGGTGATTGTCTGACACAAAGGTCAACACTAGAAAAAATCATGGGCAAAGATGCTGCCAACAATCTAGCAGTAAAGGCCAAACAAGTATCTCTCGATCCATCGTGGGGAATGATTGAAGTTGACTCCGCATTTGGTGGTCTTGGAATATACAAGAAAGAAGCATTTATAAGTGGTCGCTATATTGGACTTGACGCTCGAGGAAATGAAGTGTCTGATCACATTAGCTTTCATAAAGACTTAAAAAATGCAGGATACCGAATATACATAAACTGCGCCCTTGTAAATAGCAACCACCATATCGATCCTCCCCCTCCACCTCCAACAGCAAAGTCAATGCGTAGCATCAATTTAATACAAGAAATCGGTCTCACCCTTTTTGGGAAAGACCGATTTAATAAGTATCTAGACTTACTAAAGCTATCCTAAAAATTACTTACTAATTCTGCACTCCGATGGCAATAACTGAGAAAGTAAATTAGTCTCTGTTGATCTACATGACCAACCACCAGCCCAAGTAGATCCCTCAGGCTTTGATAAGTCAATTGGTTTTGGAGAATTAGCATCTGGTTCATTGGTGGGCACTAGATGTAAAGTATTTTTTCCATCAGGCGCAACACTTACCTGATAGTCAATTGCTATTGCGCCAGAGGGTGTAACTTCAATCAACTTCACACTACGTGTTGGTGTAAAGGTAAAAGCTCCACTTGTAGCTTCATCCATAGGGACGGTGCCTCGACTAGCAAATGCTTCCGTTACAGCAAGTTTGGCGCTAGAGGATAAATTCATGCCCTCTACTACACGACTTCTGGCAATGTAGTCCTGATACTGTGGCACCGCTACTGCAACCAAGATACCAATAATGGCTACAACTACCATCACCTCAATTAAGGTGAAGCCAGACTCGTGCTCGTGTTCAGCATTTTGAACTGCTTGATTGTTTTTTCTATACTCTTGCATATTTTGCAACTCCCCTTGTGAAATACCTCATCATCCAGTCTACGTCTTTTATATTCAAGGAAGGGTGCAAATAAAAAAGCCAGCTTTAATCGCTGGCTTTTCTGATTTGGTAGGAAGCAATTACGTAGCCCCTGTATTCCGCTGTTTCTTTTTGAGATAAGTACCAACCAATAGTACGATAGCAACCCCAATTCCCTCAAAAATCATGTGAGCATCTTCAAATGCAGCCTGCATAGAATCTTTAATTGCAGGATCTTCAACTAACATTCCACCGGCAAGCAGTCCTAATAATCCAGCGCCTAGGGTAATAATGATAGGAAAGCGATCCATAACCTTTAAAAGCATTGCGCTACCAAAAATAATTAAAGGAATCGAAAGACCTAAGCCAACAATCAAAAGTACTAAACGCGTTTCTTCTGGACCTTTTTGAGCTGCAGCTGCCACTGCAAGCACATTATCAAGACTCATCACTAAGTCGGCGACCAAAATCGTACGTATTGCACCCCAAATATTGGAGTGAGCATGCATGTCTTCTTCATCACCGCTATCAGCCAACAATTGAACACCAATATACAGCAACAAAATTGCGCCGATGATCTTTAGATACGGCAAGGTCAGCAATTGAACTGCAGTAATAGTGAGCACAACGCGTAAGATAATCGCCGCAGCACTTCCCCAAAAAATCGCTTTCTTTTGCTGTGATGGTGGTAAGTTACGTGATGCTAGAGCAATCACAACTGCGTTATCACCAGACAGCAAAATATTAGCAACAATAATCGATAAAAGCGCAGCCCAAAATGCTGCCCCTGAAAATACTGAAAAATCCATAAATCGTCTCCCTACTTCTTTGCTTTAATTTATTTTTAAATACTTGGTATTAAAAAAGGATGCTAAGTTAACAGCATCCCTCTATATTTCCCACTAGCAATTACAACATGGCTTTTAGTAAAGCAGCCATTTCAGATGGGTTCTTGGTTACTTTGAAGCCACACTCTTCCATTACAGCAAGCTTGGCATCAGCAGTGTCGGCACCGCCAGAAATCAAAGCACCCGCATGACCCATACGTTTACCCGGAGGCGCTGTCACGCCGGCAATAAAGCCAACTACTGGCTTTTTCATATTATCCCTACACCAACGAGCTGCTTCAGCCTCATCTGGTCCGCCGATTTCACCAATCATGATCACAGCATCCGTTTCTGGATCTTCGTTGAACATTTTCATGATGTCGATATGTTTCAGGCCATTGATTGGATCGCCACCAATACCAACCGCTGTAGACTGACCCAAACCAATTGCCGTCAATTGACCAACCGCTTCATAAGTTAATGTGCCGGAGCGACTAACGACGCCGATACGACCTTTCTTATGAATATGACCAGGCATGATGCCGATCTTAATTTCGTCTGGAGTAATGATGCCTGGGCAGTTAGGGCCCAGCAATAAAGTCTTTTTGCCGCCAGCCGCTTCTTTAGCATGCATCTTATTACGCACCTCAAGCATGTCACGTACTGGAATACCTTCGGTAATGCAGATTACGAAGTCGAGGTCAGCTTCAACAGCTTCCCAGATTGCAGCTGCGGCACCCGGAGGTGGAACATAAATTACAGAAGTAGTTGCACCGGTTTGCTGAGCAGCTTCTTTAACAGTGGCATAAATTGGAATGTTAAAAATAGACTCGCCAGCTTTTTTAGGATTTACACCAGCAACAAAACAGTTTTTACCGTTTGCATACTCCTGGCATTTCTCAGTATGGAACTGACCAGTCTTACCTGTAATACCTTGTGTAATGACTTTAGTGTTTTTATTAATCAAAATAGACATATTGAAATTCCTGGATTATTTGTTTTTGGCAACAGCGGCAACTACCTTTGTAGCGGCTTCAGCCATTGAATCGGCGCTAATAATTGGTAAACCAGAGTCTGCAAGAATCTTCTTGCCCAATTCTTCGTTTGTGCCCTTCATACGCACAACCAGAGGTACTGTGAGGTTCACCGCTTTACAAGCGGTAACAACGCCATCAGCAATAACATCACAACGCATAATGCCGCCGAAGATATTGACCAAAATTGCTTGAACGCTCTTGTTCTTCAACATGATCTTGAATGCTTCAGTTACCTTTTCTGCGGTAGCACCACCACCAACGTCTAAGAAGTTTGCTGGCTCACCACCGAATAGCTTAATGGTGTCCATCGTGGCCATTGCCAATCCGGCACCGTTTACCAAACACCCGATATTGCCATCTAATGAAATGTAAGCAAGGTCAAATTTAGATGCTTCGATTTCAGCGGCATCTTCTTCATCAATATCGCGATAAGCCACGATTTCTGGATGACGGAATAATGCGTTTGGATCAAAGTTGAATTTTGCGTCTAAGGCTTTGATCTTGCCATTACCCTCAAGAATCAATGGATTGATCTCAACCAATGAAGCATCAGTATCCCAATAAGTCTTGTACAAATTTTTAAAGACGTCGCGAGCCATAGGAATAGAGGCTTCTGGGACCCCAATACCTTTGGCAACGATGTCGCAATCTGCATCTGTTAGTCCAATCATTGGATCAACAAACACTTTGATAATTTTTTCTGGGTGAGATTCTGCAACCTCCTCAATATCCATACCACCCTCACTAGAAGCCATGATCACATTTTTCTGTGTTCCACGGTCTGTAACGATGCTGAAGTAATACTCTTTTTTAATATCTGCGCCATCTTCAATGAGGAGGCGATTCACTTTTTGACCCTCTGGTCCTGTTTGATGGGTTTTGAGTTGCATACCCAAAATTTCAGAAGCATATTTCTTTACTTCATCCATACTTCTAGCTAACTTCACGCCGCCGCCTTTGCCGCGACCACCTGCATGAATCTGAGCCTTCACAACCCATACTGGGCCACCGAGTTTTTCAGCAGCTTTAACTGCCTCATCAACACTAAATGCGGGAATGCCATTAGGAACTGGCACATTAAATTGGCGAAGAAGTTCTTTGCCTTGGTACTCGTGAATTTTCATAATTACTCCGAAACGGTATCTTTTTAGCAAGCGATGAGGATTAGTAAAACCGATGTTGCCTTGAACCCATATTTACTCTTGAAATGGCTAAATAAGCCAAATTTGAAAAAATGCGAACGGCTTGACCGACTGCCTAAGTCTATCATGCTGCAATGCCGCAAATGGGCTTCCTTGATCCGTAATTGCCCTAATCAGGTCTTTGACCTCCTAGCACTTTGCCCACAATTTCAGAGCTGAAACCCTTTGAAGCTAAAAATCGATACTGCCTAGCTTTCTCTTTTTGATCCTTGGGAGGCACACCGTATTTTCTGACCCAGAGATCAAAGGCTCGCTGAAGTTCGGTCTCTTTTAGGGCGCTGAGTAATTTGGCCGACTGCTTTGAGTCAATTCCTGCTTTTTCAAGCTCATCAGCAATCCTACGCATTCCATAGCGCTCACTGCGGCGGCGTACCAAAGACTCAGCAAAACGCTCATCAGATAACCAGCCCCTCGCTTCAAAATCATCCAAGACTGCCTCAATCTGAGCGCCTCTGGATTCTGGAGTTTGCTCGGCTTGATCGCCCCCTAGCTTGCTCCATCTCGCCTCTGATTCAACTAATTTTGTGGCCAAGCCCTTGCGACTGTATTCCCGCAGTGACAAAAGACGCAAAGCCCGAGCTTTGAGACTCGGGCTTTGTTTAACTTTCTTATTGCTACTTAATTCTGACATTCAATTATTCAACGCAATTATTCGACTTCCTCTTCGCTCAGCACGTCAGTCACAACCGCTGAACCAGATTTCACACCTAACTTCTCACGAATTTTTGCTTCGATATCTTTAGCAATAGCTGGGTTCTCTTTTAAAAACTCGCGAACATTGTCTTTACCTTGGCCAATACGATCGCCGTTGTAGCTATACCAAGAGCCAGACTTTTCAACAAGGTCAGCCTCAACACCCATATCAATGATTTCGCCTTCTCTAGAAATACCTGCGCCGTACATGATGTCAAAGATAGCTTCACGGAACGGAGGAGAAACTTTGTTCTTCACAACCTTCACGCGAGTTTCATTACCAACAACCTCATCACCTTTTTTGATACTACCAATGCGGCGGATGTCTAGACGCATAGAAGCATAGAACTTCAGTGCATTGCCGCCAGTAGTGGTTTCTGGTGAACCAAACATCACACCAATCTTCATGCGAATCTGGTTAATAAAGATCACAGTAGTATTAGTACGCTTGATCGCACCAGTCAACTTACGCAAAGCTTGACTCATCAAACGCGCCTGCAAGCCTGGTAATGAATCACCCATGTCGCCCTCGATCTCAGCACGCGGAACCAATGCTGCTACTGAGTCGATCACGATCAAATCAATAGAGCCAGAACGCACTAACGCGTCTGCAATTTCTAAAGCTTGTTCACCAGTGTCGGGCTGAGAGATTAAGAGATTATTCACATCAACACCAAGACGTGATGCATACTGCACATCTAATGCATGCTCTGCATCAATAAATGCGCAAGTACCGCCAAGCTTTTGCATTTCTGCAATCGCATGCAAGGTTAATGTTGTTTTGCCCGAAGATTCTGGACCGTAGATCTCAATCACTCGACCGCGTGCAAGACCGCCAACTCCTAGGGCAATATCTAATCCGAGTGAACCACTCGATACCACCTGAATATCTTCACTAATTTCAGCATCGCCCAATCTCATGATTGAACCTTTGCCGAACTGCTTCTCAATTTGCGCCAGTGCTGCTGTTAGCGCTTTTTGCTTGTCTCCACTCATTCCTTCAAATTCTGAAGAGGCTGATTTTCTTTTGTCATCCAAGGCCATTTTTTAATTCCTTTTCGCTAGGTACTGGGCTTTTTCCCGAAGTTTTATTTACTGTGTAACAACTTAGGAGTTACTGTATATAAAAACAGTAGTCTTTGCAAGCGACTTTTTTGGGAAATTTACGTATTTTTTACTAGGCCACGCTCGATGGGGGTGCGATCCCAATAGAAAAAGAGGGGGATAGCCATTGCCCAGACTATGCCTATCAAGATAAATCCTTTGATTTCACTACCAGGCACCCAAGATCCAGCTCCCATCCGAATACCTGCCTCATAAGACATTGGGCCAGCAATACCGCCCAAAATAGCCCCTAAAACAGGTCTGCCGCGTAACCAGGTTAAGGATCCATTAATTGTTGTCGCCATTAAAACCCAGAGTACCCACATCCAAAGGGGTGATAAATATGGCGATGGCCAATCATCTCCAAAATCCAGGTACCCCAAATGCATGATGAGCGTATCGGCGATAAGACCAAAAACAAAAGCTTTAAATAAAAGGCTGATTTCTGTTTTAGGAGCAGGCGAACGCCAGGCATGGAAAGCGATATAGACCAGGGTAGCAATTACCGCCCAAAGCACCTTGTGATTGGCTGCGCCCAGAACACAGGCAAACCAACCAAGCTGGAAAATCATAAAGTTCCAAAATTTAGCCATAGCCAAGTACCCTAAGAAAAAGGCCAATGCCGAGGGGCAATGGCCTTTAGATTTGGTGGCGAATCAGGGATTTGAACCCCGGACCTGCGGATTATGATTCCGTCGCTCTAACCAGCTGAGCTAATTCGCCGAAGGTGTGATTGTAGCAAATCCGCCCCATTCTGTAACGACTTAGGCCAGAAACCGTAAT
>Ga0214164_1000040_pt1 | contig 91695 bp, 83 predicted proteins | sample TroBogepilimnion_13_FD_153003 | JGI IMG/M metagenome (GOLD analysis project Ga0214164, IMG submission 153003) | Freshwater microbial communities from Trout Bog Lake, WI - Practice 03JUN2009 epilimnion v4 | ecosystem: Environmental > Aquatic > Freshwater > Lake > Epilimnion/Euphotic zone ... | reverse complement strand
CTGCAGAACGGCCACATTCAGGAAAATGACGGGACCGGCTTTGGCGGTGCGGGCGAGTTGCGTGCGCAGACCACGACGGCGTTCCCGCTGGCGGCGCGCGCCGGAGACTATGTCTTGGCCGCCGCTGGCGATGACGGCACGGGTCGTCGGTACGCGCTGATCGGTCGGTATACCTTGGGCGCCGATGGCACGGTGTCCGGATTGGTGGACGACGACGCCGCAACGCCGGTGGCCAACGGCACGCTGTCGGCGACGTTCTCCGACGCGGATGCGAACGGCCGCGGCACGGGCACCCTGACGGTTGGGACGAAGTCCCTGCCGGTCGCTTATTACGTCGTTGATGCCACACATGCCGTCTTGGTCAGCACGTCGGTGACATCGGGCGGTCCGCGAGTGTTGGGTGAAATCCGCCCGCAAGTTGGCGCCCCAAACCTTGATGCCACGGCATTGTCCGGGCCGGCCATTCTCAGCTTGATCGGATCGTCGCCCTCGTTGGGTCAGCCTCCCGCGTCGGCGGCAACCGTGGCCGTCGGTCGCCTTTCCGGCGCCGTGCCGGCCTCCGGTCTCGTCAATGTTAATTTGGACGTAACGGATCGCACGACGCCGTTGGTCAACAGCAGTTACACCGCGCAGGCGTACACGGTGACCGGCAGCGGGCGCGGCACGCTGACCGTCGGGACAGGGGCAGCTGCCCGGAACTTCGTGCTCTACGCCGACGGCGCCGGTGGCGCAGTGGTGTTGGAACCCGTCAGTCTCGCGAACAACTTCGGCTTCCTTGAGCCGCAGTCCGGCGTGCCATTTGCAACGTTCCCGTCGGCCTATTACGTCGGTGGTACGGTCTATGCGGCGGCCAGTTCGCCGATCACGACGCTGCCCCAGTTGACGCTGGCGGCGGGCGCTGTCGGCGGTAACCTCACCGGGACCTACGCCGTCGATCCGTCGACGGGGCGTATCATCGCGGCGGTTAGCCGGAACGTTCTGGGCGGTACGGGGCTGGTGTTCTATTACGTCTCGCCGTCGAAACTGGTGGTCATTGGCGACGCGAATAACTCGATCAATTCGCAGTTGGCCTGGCTTTACCACTTCTAATGACCGGAAAGGGGTCTTTCCGCTTGACGGATCGGCCCCAGATCCACACAATTCGGCCCCTTCCCGGGGGTGCAGTTCTGCACTCCCGCGTGGCTAGGTAGCTCAGCCGGTTAGAGCACGGGATTCATAACCCCGGGGTCGCGGGTTCGATTCCCGCCCTAGCCACCATTCCTCTCTCCCCTTCGAAGGCCGACGTGCTCGGCACCTGTCGGCGTGAGGGCAGTTGGTGTCACCCGAACGCGCGGTACACTGTGCCCCACAACGGGAGACGGATGAGTGCCTGCGTTTCGCAGCATTCGCCTCCTGCACCGCGCCTATACCGACGGAAGGGACCTTGACGTGTCCGATGTACAGACCTTAGCGCCCGTGGCGGACGCTTCCCCGACAGCGGATGTTTCGGTGTGTCGTTGGGATGACGGGGTAATAACGGTCGTTCAAGATACCGTGGCCGAAGAGTGGCCCGTCGCATTCCGCTATCAGGGGGTGCCGCACGTGGTCATGCTTGCGACGCCGAGGGACCTTGAGGATCTGGCGGTCGGCTTCACGCTCACGGAAGCGATTGTGGGGCATCCCTCCGAGATTCGTGGGGTCGTGGCCGGTCAGATCGATGATGCGTTGGAGGTGAGCCTCAATATCGCACCGGAGCGCTTCTCCCGCCTCTTGGAGCGCCAGCGCAACCTGACCGGTCGGACCGGCTGCGGTATGTGCGGTGCAGAGACCGTCGATGATGCGATTCGTCCTCCGCCGACCGTGCGTTCGGGGCTACGCCTGACGGCGGCTGACGTTCAGCACGCACTCAAGAGCCTGTCCGCTGGACAGCTGCTCAATGCCGCCACGGGAAGCATACATGCAGCCGGTTGGGCGATACCCGGGCAGGGTGTGGTGCTCGTTCGGGAAGACGTCGGTCGTCACAACGCGCTGGATAAACTGATCGGCGCTTTAATTAGACGTGGCGACGATCTGTCGACGGGCTATGTCGTGATATCGAGCCGGGCCAGTTACGAACTCGTTCAAAAAGTCGCGACAGTCGGTATCTCAACCCTCGTCGCCGTATCGGCGCCTACCGGATTTGCCATACGGTCCGCTGAACGCTTTGGAGTGACGTTGGTCGGGTTTGCCCGACCCGGGCGCCATGTGGTGTATGCGCATGCAGAGCGCTTCTCAGACCGTTGTCTTGGGGAGCCCTCGTGAAAATACGCATCCACGGGGACTCCATTCGCTGCCGACTCGGACGACGGGAATTGGCGGAGTTGCTCGCCGCGGGTGTACTGCGCTCGCAGACACGATTTCCCGGCGCTGTCTTTGAGGTACGGTTGCGGGTACCGGCGCGGGAGACGCCGAATTCGGCGCAGTACTCGCCGGCTGGGGTGGATATCGAGTTGTCGCCTCAGGCATTCCGGGCCTGGGCAAACGCCAATGAGGAGTCCTATCCGTTTGCCGTCCCACTCGACGACGGGCAACTCGACGTGCTGGTCGAGAAGGACTTTCCGTGTGATACGCGCACCGATTGTGCGCCCAGTGCGGACCTTTTCACCGCGGAGACCTTGCGTCTCGGCGACTGATCCTGCGTCGAAGAGGTAGCCCATTCAGGCTACCTCTTCGCGTCAATCTTTAAAGGTTAGCTGCGGCGCGTTTTGGAAAACGCACCCAGACCTTGCGCTCAAAGTCGAATAACTTGCACTCACGAACGGTACGCCAGTAGGTGCGCATCGACAGTTCGATTTCCGGTATCTCGGGCACCAGCTTAGCTAGAGCCGTTTGCGCTGCCTTTAGGCGGTACAGCGGGATTTTCGCATCCAAATGATGCGCCGCGTGTTCCATGATGTTGTGCAGAAGGAAGTTCCACCACGGACGAATCCGATAGCGAACGGTGCCGTGCAGGATGCCCTGTTCTTTGAGCCACGAGCTCTTGTCGGCATACCAGACGAAGTCCGGATGCGTGTGATGCAGGTACACGACGAAACCGACCGTCCAGTTCCACACCAAGAACGGGATCAGGAAACCGAGCACCAACGACACGGCAATGGAACCGTGGGAGTAGACGGCCAAGCCCGCGATCCACAAGGCCGCGAAGACCGTCACCAACATCGAGTCCCAGAAGAACTCCGAACGCTCACCCGGCGAATTCTTGCCGCGGGGGAAATACAGGCGGCGCCACCAGATCTCAAACAGGTAGTAGGGCAGCGGGCCGGCTGCACTGCGGTAGAGGCGTTCAACCCATCGGCGGCCCGACGACATCTTTTCCCATTCCTGCGGGTCCTTCGGTTCCCACACGAAATCGCGGCCTTTCAGGCTATTGAAACCGTGGTGGATCACGTTGTGGCCGACCCGCCAGAGGCTGTAGGGCGTCATGGACGGGAGAAAGGCGATGCGCCCGAGCACCTTGTTCAAGGCGTCATGGTCGGTCAGGCTGCCGTGACAGGCGTCGTGGCCGATGATGAACAGGCGGACGATGGCCAACGTGGCCAGCACGCAGCCCAAAATTTGCCACCCGAGTGATTGGCTTGCGACGAGCCATTCGGCGACACCAAACAGCGCGATATCGCTCACCAAAAGCGCAATCGCGATGGCCGTGGACCGCCGGTAGTAGGCTGACAGCACTTCGCGTAGGCGGGGGATGCTGTAAGTCTTTGAAACAGAGGCGGTTTCTACAACAATCTCTTCAGCAGCAGACATTTCGAGGGCATTCCTAGGCGATGCAAACCGAGGCATTATGAACCCTCCCATGCCCGGGGGACAGTACGCACGTTCGAATCGTGTTTTCGCTAAAGGGGGGTAGGCTTTGTACAGGTTGTATTACATGCCCGGTGCGGCCAGCTTGGTGGTGCACTGGTTGTTGTTAGAACTGGATGTTCCGTTCGAAACCGTGCGCCTAGATGGCGCGGCCGGCGAGCACAAGCAGCCCGCCTATCTGGCCTTGAACCCAAACGGCATGGTGCCTCTGCTCTTGATCGACGGTCGTCCCGTCTATGAGGCCGCTGCCATCGCTCTGCTGTTGGCCGAGCGGCATCCGGAAAAGGGCCTAGCGCCCCCGGCCGGGGATGTACGGCGCGAGCCGTACCTGCAATGGATGCTGCATTTGGCGAACACGGTGCAACCGGCGTTTCGACACTGGTTCTACCCGACCGAACCGGCCGGCGAGGGCGTCGTTGAGGGGGTTCAAGCTATCGCGCGGCAGACCTTGGAAAAGGCGTTCCAGCGCCTCGACGACCACCTTCGCGCTGCCGGTCCGTACATCTGCGGCGACTTTGGACCGACGGCCGTCGATTTCCACGCGGTCATGCTGGCCCGCTGGTCTCGAAATCTGCCGAAGAGTGCGCTGCACTGGCCAGCCATCGCGGCGTTGGTTGAACGCTTGGTGGCACGTCCGAGCTTTGCTCGCTTGAGCGATGCCGAGGAACTCACCGGATGGCCGTAGTCGGGCCGCGCCTCGAATCCGAGCGGCTCGTATTGCGACCGCCGCTCGGTGAGGATTTTGAAGGCTGGGCCGCCATGGCGGCGGATCCGGTCACGATGGCGACATTGGGGGGTGTGCAACCGCGCGCAGTGGCCTGGCGTGCGTTTGTACAGATGGCCGGTTCCTGGTCGTTGTATGGCTTTGGCATGTTCTCCGTCATTGAGCGTGCAACAGGCCGGTGGATCGGTCGGGTGGGCCCGTGGCGTCCGGACGGATGGCCCGGTAACGAGATTGGCTGGGGACTACGGTCGAGCGCTCACGGCTGTGGGTACGCCACCGAGGCGGCCGCGGTGGCCATCGATTGGGCCTTGGGTGCGCTGGGTTGGGAAAACTTTATCCATTGCATAGACCCGACCAATCACCGGTCCATCGCGGTGGCGATGCGGCTCGGGTCGCGACGGCTGCGGGAGGCAGAACTCCCAGCTCCGGCCTCTCATCGTGTGGACGTCTACGGTCAAACCGCGGACGATTGGGGTCGGCAGCGTGCTCAGCGCGTGCGACCGAGATAGATCCGAACCACGAGTTGTTGGACCCAACGCCCATAGGGCGGCCGAAAGAGACCGACCGGAAACCAACGATGCCGCTGGAACACCGCGCGTGCATGGGAGAGCTCGCGAAAGCCTTCCGCGCCGTGATAACTGCCCATGCCGGATTGGCCGATACCGCCGAACGGTAGATCGTGGTTGAAGACGTGCCATCCCCAATCGTTGATTGTGACGCCCCCGGAGTGGGTGCCGTTGAGCACCTGTCGCAGGGTCCGTCGATCGAAGCCAAAGGGATACAGCGCCAGGGGGCGTGGGTTGGCATTGATATGCGCCATTGCCGCGTCCAAATCCCGGTAGCCGATGATCGGTAAGATCGGGCCGAAGAGTTCTTCCTTAAGGAGCCGCATCTCCGGGCGCACGTTCGTGACAATGGCAAGCGGCCGCAGTCGACCCGCACCCATGCCCCCCGCGTAGCGCACGACGGCCCCGTTTGCACGCGCATCGTCGACCAGTGCGGTCAGCCGGTCGTTTTGACGGTTATTGATGATGTGCGTGTAGTCGGCTGACTCCGCGACCGATGGGATGAGTTCTTCGGCAGCGCGCGCTACGGCCGTCGCGAAACGCTCTACGTCCGCGTCGGGCACGAGCGCGTAGTCGGGCGACACGCAGATCTGCCCGGCATTGAACAGTTTGCCGTGCGCAATACACCGTGCGATCTCGCTCAGCTCGGCACCCACCGCGATCAGGGCAGGCGATTTACCCCCCAACTCGAGCGTGACCGGTGTGAGGTGGGTGGCGGCGTTACGCATCACATCCGGCGCAATAGCGGGTGCACCGGTGAAGATCAGATGATCAAAGGGCAATGCCGTAAAGGCGCGGCCGACGTCCACACCGCCGACGATCACCGGTACCTCGCCGACACCCCATGCGTCATCCAGAAGCCGTTGCAGTGCCCGATTGGTGTGCGGTGCGTATTCCGAGCCTTTGATCATGGCGCGATTGCCGGCCGCGATGGCCGCGATCAGCGGACCCAGCGCTAAGTAGATGGGAAAATTCCACGGCGCCACGATGCCAACCACGCCCTTAGGTTGGTATTCGACCCACGCCCGATTGGTGAGGAACAACAGTTCGGTTGCGCGTCGTTTTGGACGCATCCAGGCGCGCAGATGCCGGCGCGCATGCCGTGCCGCGAGCACGGGTCCAAGGACATCCGACAGCAGCGATTCGAAACGCGCTCGACCCCCAAAGTCAGCGCTCATCGCCTCGCAAAGCGCGTCTTTGTGCGTTTTTAGAGCCGCAATGAGCCGGGATAGGCGATCCCGGCGCTGCCGGGCGGTCGGCAGCGGTTCGGCCATAAACGCCGACCGCTGCCGCGCGTACAGTGCCACGAGGTCGGCGGGAATACCCTCATCCGACGCCGTGGCGCTCATGGGTTAGGCCTGCTTCGTCTTGCCGCGGCGGAGCACGGCATACATCACCAGCGCGACCGCGATGGAGACCATGCTGGCCCAGAATTCCGCTTGATGCTCGGGCGTAATCGCCATCGCAACGAGTACGGCGATCATGCCGGCGATAGCGACATAACTCAGGGTGGGGAACAGCCACATCGGCAACGTGGGCGGTGGGCCGCCAGCGGCTTCGCGGCGGCGTCGGGTGATGATTTGCGAGACTGCCGTCGTCAGGTAAATCACGACAATTACCGCACCCGACGCATTGGTGAGAAATGCGTAGACATTAGGCAACTTCAGATTAGCAACGACCCCTAAGAAGCCGGCCACGCTGGCTAAGAGCACGGCGCGTGCGGGGACGAGGCTAGCGTTCGTTTTGACGAGCGCGCGCGGTGCGTCGCCTTGCTCGGCAAGCACGAACAGCACGCGCGAGGCGACGTAGAAGGCCGAGTTCAGGCATGACAGGACGGCAGTGAGAATGATCCCTTTCATGATCAAGCCTGCGTAGGGAATGTGCAGGGTGTCGAGCGCCGCGGCAAACGGTGAGATACCGGACTTCACTTCGGTCCACGGGAGGACACTGCAGATGACGAAAATCGAGCCGACGTAGAAGATCAGAATGCGGACGATGATGGTTGACGTCATCCGAGCGACCGCGCGCGCCGGCTCTGCCGATTCCGCGGCTGCGATCGTCACGACCTCCGCGCCCATCATCGAGAAGATGACCGTGGTGACCGCCGCGAGCACGGCGAAGGCGCCTTTCGGCGCAAATCCGCCGTGGCTGTAGAGGTTGGCAAAGGTCATGCCTTGGTCGGAATGGAAACCCAGGGCGTGGGACAGACCCAGCGTGATGAACGAAATAATCGCAGCCACCTTGATGGAGGCGAACCAGAACTCAAACTCGCCATAGGCCCGGGCGGACATGAGGTTGACGCCGGTCATCAGCGCCATCAGGCCTATACCGATCATCAGTTGGGGGCTGAAGCCGTGATCCGTCATCCAAGACGGCATGGGTAGGAATTCCTGCAGAATGTTCGCGCCGGCGATCGCTTCAACCGGGATCACGACGACCCAGAAATACCAATACAGCCAACCGACCGAAAAGCCAGCCCAGTTTCCCAGGCCCGCACGCGAGAATTCGGTGAACGAACGAACATGCGGCATATCGACCGCCATTTCGCCGAGCATGCGCATGATCAGCAGCACCAACAAACCCGTCAGCGCGTATGAGATCAGGATCGCCGGGCCCGCCGCGGAGATGGCGACGCTACTGCCGACGAACAGTCCGGCGCCGATGATCCCGCCGATGGTGATCATTGAAACGTGACGGGGCTTGAGCGATTTGCTCAGGCCATTGGGCGAAATGGACTCGTTGGTAACGGGATGGGTCATGGTACTCGTGCTCCACGCGCGTCAGGGCGCGTCCCGCAGGGTACACAATGCTGCGCCCGTCGGGCAGTCGGATCTAGAATCGGCCGGTTCGGGGCGGGGCGCCCCGTGGGAGACCGATCGCCGTGGCACGAACAACTGACCCCTGCTTTGACGACATCTTGGCGGCTGCACGCCGTATCGCCCCCCACGTCCGCCGCACGCCCGTGTTAGCGGGGGAGGGTGACTGGTCGGGACTCTACTTCAAATGCGAAAACCTGCAGGCGATCGGGGCGTTTAAGGCGCGCGGTGCGTGCAACGCGGTCTTTTCGCTGCCCGAGCACGTCGCGGCGCGAGGTGTGGTGACGCATTCTTCGGGTAACCATGCCGCGGCGCTGGCACGGGCGGCGCGGCTGCGTGGCGTGCCGGCGTATATCGTCATGCCGCGTGGGGCGCCGGCAATTAAGCGGGCGGCGGTGGCGTACTGGGGCGGAACGATCACAGAGTGCGAGCCGACACTGGCGGCCCGCGAGGGAATGGCAGCTGCGCTCTGCGAGCAGACCGGTGGCATTCTTGTCCATCCCTATGACGATCCTGATGTCATTGCGGGTCAAGGGACCGCCTTGCTCGAAATGACGGAGGACATCCCTGAGCCGGACCTCGTTCTTGTGCCGGTGGGGGGTGGCGGGTTGCTGGCTGGAACGGCGCTCGCTGCCCGGGCACGTTGGCCGCATGCTCGGGTGATTGGTGTTGAGCCGGCCGGTGCAGACGATGCCGCTCGCTCTTGGTCGTCGGGTGTGCTTCAGCCGCAATTGGCCCCTATCACGATGGCCGACGGGCTGCGCGGTGCGTTGTCTGAGCGTACGCTGCGTTTGGCTCGTGCGTATGTCGACGATGTCGTGACGGTCAGTGAGGGCGCTATTGCGGTTGCGATGCGGCAGTTGTTCGAGCGTCTGAAATTGGTGGTCGAGCCCTCCGCCGCGGTGCCTATGGCCGCGATAGTGGAGGGGCGCGTGGCGGCGGCCCGGACAGCCATGATTCTGAGTGGCGGCAACGTGGATCTCGACGCCTTACCCTGGGTTAAGTAGACGCCGCAAGGCGGCTGCGGTAAGCGCTGAAGCCACGAAAGCGCGCCGAGCGTACTCTCAGAAGGAAATCCATCGGAGGGTAGTGTCATGAGTAACGGTCCTGACCATATTTTGGTGGCACTCGCCGATCCGACGGCTCGTCCGGGGCCACTGCTGGCGCGAGCCAGCGAGATCGCCTCGCGATCGGGTGCTCGCGTCACACTGTTCCACAGTCTCTACAGCCCCTTGTTGAGCGGTGAACAGTATTTCAGTCAAAAAGAGCTTCAGGATACGATCGCGTCTGTCGTTGATTCGCACAAGGCCGAGTTGGAAGAATTGGCCAAGCCGATTCGAGCCAGTGGTATCGACGTCAATGTTCGCGTGCGATGGGACTACCCGCCGCACGAGAGCATCGTCCGCGAAGTCTTACGCGAGAAGATCGGCCTACTCCTCGTCGGGAGTCACCGGCACAGTCGAATGGCTCGACTCGTACTGACCAATACGGATTGGCAGTTAATTCGGTCGTGCCCCTGTCCTGTGCTGCTCGTCAAAGGGACGCAACCGTACGATGACGCTCCGGTACTCGTTTCCGTGGATCCCATGCACGCCAATGCGAAGCCAGAAGCTTTGGATCAGCGCCTGTTGGAGGCCGGTCGCGATTTCGCGAAGTTGTTCGATTCGCCAGTGCACGTCGCCCACTTCCATTCTACGGGCGTTGCTCTGACGGCCGGGTTCATGGTGGAGCCCGTGCCGGTGCCGCCCGAGGTAACCGCGCAATACCTTGCAGACGTCACGACGGCGTTTGACGCGTTGGTTAAGCCGTTGGAATTGCCCCAGGCGCGGCGGCATCTGCGTCCGGGTATCCCCATGGACGATTTGCCCCAAGTGGCCGAGGAGATTGGGGCGGGCGTGGTGGTGATGGGTGCGGTGTCCCGCAGTGCTATCAAGCGTATCTTTCTCGGTAATACGGCAGAAAGCGTCATTGATCTTCTGCCGTGCGACGTGTTGGTTGTCAAACCGTCCGGCTTTCGCACGGATGTGTCCCGACGGGGGTCCACAAAGCCACCCATCGTCCCGGTCTTCTAACGAGGGCGATTACGTCAGTGCAGCGGTTCGTCGAACTCGCCGAGGGAATCGTCGAATTCGTCGCTCGCCGCTGTGATGTCGTCGGCGAGGTCGTCGATTTCGCGGGGCAGTGACGGCTCCCAGCCCTCACCGGCTAACGCGTATTCCCGCTCTTCCGGTTCGACGGGGTCCGAAGGGCCCGTGGGATCCTCAGGGGCTGCTGCCATTTCGACGCCCAACGCGAACCACGCGTCGAATTCGATCTCGTCGAGATCGCCATCCGAATCCTGAGTCTCAATCGTGCCGACGTGTTCATCCAACGCCACCACTTGAAACAACGACCCACCGCGGCGGCGGCGGTACCAGCACCCAACTTCCGGAACGAGACGCGTCGTCATGACCTTCTCCCCACACCGTGAGTTCGCTTGCCACAGGGGTCATCGTAGGCCGATGACGGGCCGGTCGACTCAGGGGTTTTCCGGATGCCATGCCCATATCTAGTGCATAGGTTATGCTGCATTGCGCAATGTTTGTGCGTGATCGGTTTGATAAAAATCATTTAAATCAATTAGTTAAATAATTTAGCCCGGATGCGGAGGCTTGGCACGATCCCTGCAAGATGTGAGTTACGGCATTTCCCCGTAATTGCATAAAGGAATTTCCATGGACGCAAATTTCAAACCCGTCGCGTTGGGCGCATTGATGCTCGCGTGTGCCAGTGTCGCGCGCGCGGACACCGATCCTGCGGCGTCTAGCGATGCCCCTGCAGCGACTGTGGTGTCGGGCTATGTGGATGCGTCGTCCACCCATCTTTCCGGTACTGGGCTGTTTACGAGTGGAACCCCGGATCGGGTCTTCGACACCAAGAATGGTGGTATCGCGATCCAACAGGCGGCCGTCTCTGTGGCCTATCAGCCTAAAGAGGGATGGGGCGGGGTTGTGAACCTCACCGCAGGTAATGACGCGAACGTCATCGCCTCGTACGGCGCCTTGGGGGGCGGTGGGAACAAATTCGACGTCACCCAAGCGTTTGTGCAATACGCAACGGGTCCGGTGACGGTGATGGCGGGCAAATTTGTGACATTGGCGGGTGCCGAGGTTATTAATTCGCCGACGAATCCCAATTTTTCTCGGTCGATTTTGTTTGGGTACGCCATACCGTTCACTCACACCGGTGTTCGCGCAACTTATGCGCTGAGCGATACCGTCAGTCTGATCGCCGGTGTCAACAACGGCTGGGATGCGCTGAAGCCAGCGAACTCCGGCAAGACCATCGAATTGGGCGGCACCTACGCGCCCTCTAAAGCGTTCTCGTTAGCGGCATCGGGTTATTTCGGCAAGGAACGCATCGCTGGCTTGGTCGACGTGGGTCCCGAAGGGACGCGCTCATTGATTGACCTCGTTGCGACGTGGAATGTGACGGATGCGTTGACGCTTGTACTGAACTACGACTGGGCGAAGCAGTCGGGCGTCACCGACGGAATCAGCGCGCCGATGAGCGTCCAGTGGAACGGATTGGCTGCCTACGCGAATTATGCGTTCACGGACCAGTGGAAGGCGTCTGTGCGCGCCGAGTACATGAATGACAGTGACGGCTATCGCACCGGCGTGGCGCAGCGCTGGAAGGAAATTACGGCAACGCTGGCCTACTTGCCGGTCAAGGCTGTGGAAATCCGGGTCGAGGCTCGAGCAGACCGATCGGACGTCGCCTCGTTTGTAACCGACGCTGCCACCATAGCGGTTGCCTCGAGCCAAAATTCGGTGGCCGTGCAGACGCTCTTTAAGTTCTAAGGCAGGGCACGGGCGGCGGCGTGTGCGCAGCCGCCCGTTTGACCTATCACGTTGTCCGGGGCATGAAGGCCGCGGCGCGGTAAGGGCCTTGAGTGTGCGATCATGGCGGCCCGCCCCCCGTCGATGGATGGCACCGTGCTCCTTTCGGCGAGCGTCGGCGGATCCTCGGAGCAACCGCCTTGCCTCACGCCAACACTGGCCGCGGACTGGATCGCGACCTTGTGTGTATTGATCTCGAAACGACGGGAGGTCATCCCTCGCGGAATCGCATCATCGAAATCGGCCTGATCGAAATCGATCAGGACGGCGGCGAACGCGTGTGGAATACCTTGGTGAACCCCGGAGTTCGTATTCCGTCACAAATTGAGGCGTTTACCGGCATTTCAAACGCCATGGTAGAGTCCGCTCCGCCGTTTGAGGACGTTTACAGCGAACTTCTGCAGCGCGTGTCTGGGCGCGTCTTTGTCGCCCACAACGCGCGTTTCGACTACGGCTTTGTGCGTGCAGAATTGCTGCGTTTGGGCGTGCGCTTTATGGCGCCGGTACTCTGTACCGTGAAACTGTCTCGCCGACTCCAGCCGGAGTATCCGCGACACAATCTGGATTCTGTGATGGCCCGTTATGGGCTGACGTGCGACGCCCGTCACCGAGCACTTGGGGACGCCATGGTGTTACGCGACCTCCTCGCGATCTGGCGTCGCACGGTCGAGCCTGAGCGGCTCGCGATCCTCGTTCAGGGGTTGCTGACCGAAACGTCACTGCCCCCACAACTCGGTGCCGATCTGGCGGATGAGTTGCCGGAGTCCCCGGGTATTTATCGGTTCTACGGCGAAGACGACGCGTTGCTGTACGTCGGTAAGAGCAAAAATATCCGCAAGCGCGTCATCGAGCATTTTGCGGCCGATCATCGTTCCGCGGTCGAGGCCAAGCTGGCTCGGCAGGTCCAGCGGGTTGATTGGACGGAGACCGCCGGCGAATTGGGGGCGTTGTTGGCTGAGGCTCGAGCCGTGAAGCAGCATAAGCCGCTGAACAACAAGAAATTAAAGTCTCAGGTCGCCATCACGCTGTGCCTCGTTGGCGCGCCGGATGGCAAAGAGCGGCTGCAGGCTCTCGAGATGAGCGCCGCACGGAGTGCCGGGCTCGCGGATTGCTTTGGTTTGTATAAAGACACCAAGTCGGCGCTACGCGCCGCCGAGGAAATTTGTCGGGCACACCGACTCTGTCCGAAAACGCTCGGATTGGAGACCGGACGTGGCGCCGAGGAGGAGGGCGCCTCCTGTTTTTCGCATCAATTGGGCCGTTGCAAAGGGGCGTGTGTCGGACTTGAACCTGCGGCGTTGCATAACGCACGCGCACGGCTGGCTTTCGCCAACACCCGGCTTTCCAGTTGGCCGTTTCGCGGCCGAGTGGCTGTGATCGAGAGTGATTGGCGCGGGTGCCACGATTTTCACGTGCTCGACGATTGGCGTTATCTAGGCACTGTGCACGATGAGACAGAGGCCCGCGAGCTGACCGCCATTCAGGAATCCGCCTTTGATCCGGATATCTATCGCATACTGCGTCGTTTCTTTGACGATCCTGGTCAGTCCCGGATCGTGGAGCTCGTCTGATGCCTGATTTCGTTATGACCGCGCCGCGGGGCGCGGCCGATCTATTGACCGCAGAATTGGCGTCCTTTGGTGCCGAGAACCTCCGCGAACGGCCATCGGGTGCGACCTGTTCCGGTCCCCTGGAGGTGGCTTATCGGGCGTGTTTGTGGTCACGGGTTGCGAGCCGCGTTCTGATGACCTTACACGTGGGGGATGCTGCCACGCCGGAGGCTCTCTATGCCGCGGCACGGGCGATCGACTGGAGTCAGCATCTGGGCCCATCCGCCACCTTGGCGGTTGATTTCGACAGCACGCGATCGGCGGTCACCCACACCCGTTTTGGTGCGCTGAAGGTGAAGGACGCCATCGTCGATCAATTACGTGAGTTGCGTGGCGACCGTCCCAATGTGGATACCGCGCGTCCTGATGTCCGGGTGAGTGTGCGGCTGGTGGCCGATCGGGCGACGTTTGCGATCGATCTCTCCGGCGATAGTTTGCATCGGCGTGACTGGCGTGGCGCGGGCGTTGCTGCCCCGTTGAAAGAGAATTTGGCGGCAACGCTGCTGCTGCGCGCCGGCTGGGCGGAGATCGCAGCCGCCGGTGGCGCGTTCGTTGATCCGATGTGTGGCTCCGGCACACTGCCCATCGAAGCAGCATTGATCGCGACGGATACGGCGCCCGGGCTCAAGCGACAATATTTTGGATTCAGCGGATGGGGTCAGCACGATGCCGCCCTCTGGCAACGGTTGCGTGACGAAGCGCTCGCACGCAGCACGATTGACCAATTTGAGACGGGGCGCATATTCGGTAGTGATATCGATGCCCGTGCGGTCCAGGCGGCTCAAGAGGGTGCGCGATTGGCGGGTGTCGAACGCGTCGTCGAGATCAAGCAGATGCCGCTGGCGCAGGTCAAACGACCGTCGGAACACGGACTTTTAGTGGTGAATCCCCCGTACGGCGAGCGCCTCGGCGAAGAAGAGGGGCTGCGGGAGTTATACCGCGAATTGGGGTTGGTCTTGCGGGAGCGCTTCGACGGCTGGCAAGCGGCTGTCTTCACAGGCAATCCGGGTTTAGGCCGAGAAATCGGCCTGGATGCCAAACGGCGGCACCATTTATACAACGGCCCCATCGAAGCGCATTTGCTGCGATTCGACGTCACCGAATCCAGTCGCCCACGCGAACATCGCCCGGGTCGCTTGCCGCCCGTGGACCCGGCGCGGCGGGAAAGCCCCGGCGCGCAAATGTTCGCGAACCGGCTACGGAAGAACCTCGACGCAATAGGGAAGTGGGCTCGCAAGGAAGGGGTGTCTTGTTGGCGCGCCTACGATGCCGATATGCCCGAATATTCGTTTGCGATCGATCTTTACGGGGCTTCCGAACCCGATGGCGGACGTTATGCCTACGTCCAGGAGTATGCGGCGCCGTCGTCGGTTGCTGAAGAACGCGTTCGGGTACGCCGCGCTGAGGTGGTGTCCGTGTTACCGGAAGTCCTCGGACTGCCGGAAGACCGCATCTGGTTCCGTACGCGTCGTCGTCGCAAAGGGTTGGATCAATATACGAAGTTGGCTCACGAACAGGTCTTTCATACGGTCGCGGAGGGGGGGCTTCGATTTCTCGTAAATTTCGATGACTACCTCGACACAGGTCTCTTTCTTGATCACCGCATCACGCGCGCTCGGGTCCGGGAACTGGCCTCGGGCCGACGGTTCCTCAACCTGTTCGCCTATACGGGGAGTGCGACGGTCTATGCCGCCGCAGGTGGCGCGACGTCAACGACCACGGTCGATATGTCACGGACGTACCTCGAGTGGGCTCAGCAAAACCTCGACCTGAACGGTTTCACGGGACGCGAGCATGTCTTGATTCAGGCGGATGCCCTCGACTGGATACGGGGCGCGCCGGCCGGCGGTTGGGACCTCATCTTTCTCGATCCGCCCACGTTTTCCAACTCTAAGCGTATGTCTGAGACGCTGGACGTGCAGCGCGACCATGTCGCCCTGTTGGAATCGACCCTGCGACTCGTGGCGCCGGGAGGCGTCCTCGTGTTTTCGACCAATTTCACGCGTTTTGCGATGGACGCATCGCTGACCGCGCTTGCGGACGTCGAGGATATTTCGCGACAGACCGTTCCTCGTGATTTTGAGCGTAATCCACGGATTCATCGGTGTTTTCTGCTGCGTCCGAAGGTTCAAAAAGCCTACTGAGCGTGTACCCGAGGGGCGACGTTCAGCGCGGGACTGGGGACGGTTCAGGGTTCAGTGTGCTTAAATGCGGTGGTAGGCGCTCAAGCAGGGGCAATGCGCCGATCGAGTGATGACTATCATGTCTGCGCGCAAACCGATCATAGGGGTTCCAGCCGACCGGCGACTGTTGGGCAGTCACTGGTTTCATTGCGTCGGTGAGAAGTACTTGGCGGCGATCCGAGCGTCCGCGGGTGCCACCCCGGTGATTGTGCCGTCCTTCGGCGACCATGATGACCGGCTCGCCATTTTGTCGCGGTGCGACGGTGTGCTGCTCACGGGCAGTCCGTCAAACGTGGAACCCCATCGCTACGAGGGGCCAGACAGCGCTCCGGGTACGTGGCACGACCCCCATCGGGACGAGACGACGCTCGCGATGATTCCCGAGATCGTTGCGGCCGGTATGCCCCTCTTGGCCATTTGCCGGGGTTTTCAGGAACTGAACGTCGCGTACGGTGGTTCCCTGCATCAGCGTGTGCAAGACGTGCCGGGGTATGCGGACCATCGCGAAGATCACGAAGCGCCACTCGACAGCCAGTACGCGCCCGCTCACGACCTTACACTTGCCGACGGGGGATTTCTTGCCACCTTGGCGGGTACTCGACACATTCGGGTCAACTCGTTGCATCAGCAAGGGATCGATCGCTTGGGCGCGGGTCTGGTGGCGGAGGGGTGGGCGCCGGATGGCCTCATTGAAGCGGTTCGGGTTGCCGATGCTCGCCGCTTCGCGGTGGCGGTGCAATGGCATCCGGAGTGGAAGTCCACCGAAAACGAATTCTCAAGGGTCCTCTTTCAGGCGTTTGGCGACGCTGCTAGGACCTACGCGCGCTCCCGCGGGGAGGCGCATTACTCGACAGGTGCAACATGACGACGAGTCCAGTCCGGCAATTCCTCAAAGACCATGGCATTCAGGAAGTCGAGGCCATCATCCCGGACCTTGCAGGCGTGGCTCGCGGCAAGGTGGTGCCGTCGGAAAAGTACATCGAAGAAGAGGGCATGCGACTGCCCGAGTCCATTTTTCTGCAAACCGTCACCGGGGATTACCCGGACGACGACAGTTCGATCAGTCCGTCGGAAATCGACATCGTACTGAAGGCTGACCCCAACACCATTCGGGTCGTCCCTTGGGCTGCTGAGCCGACCGCGCAGGTCATTCACGATTGCTTCTACGGTGACGGTCGGCCGGTCACGATGTCGCCCCGCTATGTGTTGCGCCGCGTGCTTGATTTGTACGCCAGCCACGGCTGGGACCCTGTGATTGCCCCGGAACTTGAGTTCTATTTGGTTGAGCCGAATATCGATTCGGACTATCCGCTGAAGCCACCCATTGGTCGTTCGGGTCGGCCGGAAATCGGACGACAAAGCTACTCCATCGCGGCCGTGAACGAATTCGACCCACTGTTCGATGACGTTTACGCCTATTGCGAAGCGCAGGAATTGCAGATTGATACGCTGATTCACGAAGCTGGCGCGGCACAGATGGAGATCAATCTCCTGCACGGCAATGCACTGTCCTTGGCTGACCAAGCGTTTATGTTTAAGCGCACCGCACGTGAAGCGGCTCTGCGCCACAAAATGTACGCCACATTCATGGCGAAGCCACACGCGAAAGAGCCCGGTAGCGCCATGCATCTGCATCAGAGCGTGGTCGATGTGAAAACGCGGCAGAACATCTTCAGCAATGCAGACGGTTCGCCATCGAATTTATTCTTTGCCCACATTGCCGGCTTGCAGCGCTACCTTCCGGCAGCGATGTCGCTCTTCGCACCGAACGTCAACAGCTATCGCCGCACGACGCCGAATAGCATGGCGCCGATCAACGTACACTGGGGATACGACAACCGCACGGCGGGGCTTCGCGTGCCCATGTCGAGTCCGGTTGCGCGCCGGGTTGAGAACCGCGTGGGCGGTGCCGACGCCAATCCGTATCTCGCGATGGCAGCCTCGCTCGCCTGCGGATACCTCGGTATGGTGGAAGGCCTGAAGCCGACCGAGCCCATCAGCGGCAGCGCCTACCTCTTGCCCTTCCAGTTGCCGCGTACGTTATCCGAGGCATTGCGCCTCTTACGGGAATGCCGTCCATTGGTTGAGGTGTTCGGCGAACGTTTTGTCGGCGCGTACGCCGCCGTCAAGGAAAGCGAGCACGATGCGTTCTTACAGGTCATCTCAGCCTGGGAACGCGAACACTTGCTGCTGAACGTTTAACAAGGGTTAACGGTGCCTCCGCCGCGCCTCGCACTCTGGGTCCTGGTCGTTTCGATCGGGTTGGTTGGTTGCGCACGGCGGCACAGCGAGCCGACATCGTCGGCTCCGTCTGCCCATTCCGGTAAGGCGCGCGTCGTCAACGTCTACAATTGGACGGACTACATCGCCCCGGAGGCGCTCGCTCGCTTTGAGAGCGAGACCGGCATCCGGGTCAACTACGACGTCTTCGACAGCAACGAAGTGTTGGAAACGAAGTTGCTCACCGGCCATACCGGTTATGACGTTGTTGTCCCCACCGATTACTTCCTCGAACGGCAATCGAAGGCTGGTGTGCTAAAGCCGCTGGATCGATCCAAGTTACCGAATTTCCGGAATCTCGATCCTCGGGTACTGAAGCAATTGGAGTCGTTGGATCCCGGTAATCGCTACGGGGTCCCGTATGCCGGGGTGATCACGGGCATCGGCTATAACGTGGATAAGGTCCGCGCCGTGCTCGGAGATGTGCCGATCGACAGTTGGTCGGTCATTTTCGATCCTAAGAACGCGGCGAAACTGAAAGCCTGTGGCTTGACGATGCTCGATCAAGAAGCCGAAGTGATCTTCTCGAACAAGATCTGGCTCGGATTGGATACGGCGTCGGAAAGCCTGGCTGATCTTGCTCGGGCGGAGTCCGCTTTGACGGCTATCCGGCCCTACATTCGGTACTTCAACAGTTCTCAGTACATCAATGATCTGGCCAACGGCGAGATCTGCATTGCGCTCAGTTGGAGCGGCGACATCTTGCAGGCGCGCGATCGTGCAGCGGAGGCGGGTAAGGGTGTCCACATAGCCTTTACCGTGCCCAAAGAAGGCGCGCTGCGCTCCTTCGACATGTTGGCGATACCCGCCGATGCGCCGCATCCTGAGGATGCACATCGCTTCATTAATTTTCTGCTGCAAGCCGATACCGCGGCGGGGTTCACTGAGTTCCGCAAGTATCCAACGGGCAATTTGGCCAGTGAATCCTTGGTGCCAGCCGAATTGCGATCGGACCCGATTATTTACCCGCCAGCCGACGTGGTTGCGCGGTTTCTTCCGCATCGAGCGGAATCCTTGGCCTACGCGCGTTACGCGAATCGGGCTTGGACTCGCATCAGAACCGGACTCTGAGGGGACTTACGGCAATGATTCCACCGTCGGAACAGGGAAAGATGCGCGGACCGGATCCGTACGTTCGGATCGACAAGGTGACGAAACGATTCGGCGCCTTCGAGGCCGTCAGCCAAGTATCGCTGGATATCGCAAAAGGCGAGATTTTCTGCCTCTTGGGTGGATCGGGTTGCGGTAAGACGACGCTGTTGCGGATGCTTGCTGGCTTTGAAGAGCCGACCGAAGGCGCTATTTACATCGACGGCGTGGACGTGACGGCGGTGCCGCCTTACGAGCGGCCCGTCAACATGATGTTCCAGTCGTATGCGCTCTTCCCGCATATGTCCGTTGCGCAAAATGTCGCCTTCGGTCTACGTCAGGACGGCGTCTCCAAAGCGACTGCTGCGGAACGTGTTCGTGAGATGTTGGCCATGGTTCAGCTCGAAGGTTACGAGCATCGCAAGCCTCATCAGCTCTCCGGAGGGCAGCGACAGCGCGTGGCGCTTGCGCGCGCTTTGGTGAAGCGCCCGAAGTTGCTTCTCCTAGATGAGCCATTAGGGGCTCTGGACAAAAAGCTTCGCGAACGAACCCAGTTTGAACTCGTCAATCTCCAGGAAAAATTGGGGGTGACCTTCGTCATTGTGACGCACGACCAAGAAGAAGCCATGACGCTCGCTACGCGCATTGGAGTCATGCGCGCAGGCGAGATACTGCAAGTGGGCTCGCCGACCGATATTTACGAATTCCCGAATTCGCGCTATGTCGCTGACTTCATCGGCTCCGTGAATCTCCTGGAGGGTACGCTCGTCGTCGATGAGCCAGACCACTGCCGTATACACTGCCCGGCGCTCGGGGCTGACGTCTACGTAGACCATGGGGTGAGTTCAGCGCCCGATGCGGTCGTCTCCGTCGCGCTTCGTCCGGAAAAAATTCGATTATCGCGGGAGAGGCCTGATCAGAACGACAATGTCGTCAGTGGTACGGTCGCCGGCATTGCCTATCTCGGCGATTCGACCCGTCTGTTGATCCAATTGCCCACTGGGTTGCAGTTACAAGTCACGCGTCCGAACTTTGATCGCCATGACGATCGTCTGGATTACGACGAGGTGGTGTGGGCGAGTTGGGAAGCCCGCTCGCCGGTGGTGGTCTCGCGGTGAGCGCGGCGAGTTTGCAACGGCGCTGGCAGCGCGCCAAGGCCGGCCTTGGACAACGCGCCGTGATTGGTATTCCGTACGGCTGGCTGGTGATCTTCTTCCTAGTGCCGTTCCTCATCGTCCTTAAGATTTCGTTCTCAAACGTTGTCTTAGCGATGCCGCCGGTGGAGCCGGTGTTGACGTGGAGTCGGGATCAAGTCCTGCAGATCCGTGTTCATTTTTCGAACTACGGATTCGTGTTTGGCGACCGCTTGTACATCGCGGCGTTCGTTAATTCGTTGCGTGTTGCGGCCGTCTCGACGCTCTTGGCGCTCTTGATCGGCTATCCGATGGCTTATGGGATCGCGCGGGCCTCGGGCGCCTGGCGGAACGTGCTGTTCTTATTGGTTTCTCTCCCTTTCTTCACGTCCTTCCTATTGCGCGTCTATGCCTGGATCGGACTGCTCGGCCGGAACGGACCCGTCAATGGATTGCTGCTGCACCTCGGCGTCATCCATGAGCCGATCCAGCTGTTACAGACCGATTTCGCGGTCTATCTGGGCATGGTGTATTCCTATTTGCCGTTCATGGTGTTGCCTCTGTACGCGGCGATCGAGAAGTTGGATTTGACGCTGCTCGAAGCGGCCTCAGATCTTGGTTGCCGGCCGACCCGCGCCTTCTTTGCGATCACCTTGCCGCTGACCCGGGAAGGGATTTTCGCCGGTTGTTTGCTGGTCTTTATTCCCGCCGTTGGCGAATACGTTATTCCTGCGTTGCTGGGTGGACCAGACATGCTCATGATCGGCCGCGTCGTGTGGGATGAGTTTTTTGCCAATCGCGACTGGCCGGTCGCGAGTGCTTTGGCGATCGTGCTCTTGGTGATTTTGTCGGGATTTGTCTTGCTGTTACAAAAGGTGCAGGCCCAAAGCGAGGACGCCCCATGAACGCGCGTCGCTCCGTCTTTGTAACCTTCATGCTGGTCTTTGGCTTTGCGTTCCTCTATCTCCCGATCCTGTCGATGATTGTGTATTCGTTTAACGCATCGCGACTGGTGACGGTGTGGGATTCTGTGCACTCGCCCACGTTGGCGTGGTACGTCGAACTGTTCGGCAACGACGAAATACTGGAGGCGGCTCAGTTAAGTCTTCGTATCGCCGCGGCCAGCGCCACGGGCGCCGTAATACTGGGTACGCTCGCGGCCTTTGCGCTTGTTCGCTACCGTCGTTTTCGGGGGCGACCGCTCTTCAGCGTGTTGGCGACGGCGCCAATGGTGTTACCGGAAGTGATCACCGGCTTGTCGTTGCTGCTGTTGTTTGTGGCACTCGAGCAGTGGACCGGTTGGCCGGCGGGTCGTGGTACTTCGACGATCACGATCGCCCATGTCACCTTCTCGATGGCCTACGCCATTGTGGTCATACAAGCGCGCCTCATGACGGTGGATCGCTCGTTGGAGGAGGCCGCCATGGATTTGGGCGCGCGTCCTTGGAAAGTTTTCTTGGTGATCACTTTGCCAATCATTGTGCCGGCCATTGCGTCTGCCTGGATGTTGGCCTTCATCCTCAGTTGGGACGACATTGTCATCACGAGTTTCGTCTCCGGCCCAGGGTCGACGACGTTGCCGCAATTGGTCTTTTCCAAAGTCAGGCTTGGTGTCAGCCCTGACATCAATGCGTTGGCCACGCTGTTGGTGGGGCTTGTCTCCATCTGTGTAGTGGTGGCAGGAATCGTTATGATGCGGGCGGAGCGTCGTCGGCTGCGCGACGCACAGATTGCGATGGGAGCACACTGATGGAACTGGTTCTGGGGATCGACCTCGGTGGGTCGTCGATTAAAGCGGGGGCGGTGGATGCCGCAACCGGGCATCTCGTCGGGGCGCTGGATTCCGTGCCGACGCCGGCCGGTGCCACCGTCGAAGCGACGCAAGCCGCGTTGGCCGAACTGATCAGCCGGTTCCCGCAGTGCACAGGGCCGGTGGGACTTGCGTTTCCAGCGGCCGTAGTGCGTGGGGTCACGCACAGCGCGGCCAATGTGGACAAAGGGTGGATTGGCTGCGACGCCGCCGCCGTGCTTCGGGCCGCCTCCGGCGGACGCCCGAGCTTCGTGTTGAACGATGCCGATGCGGCGGGCGTTGCCGAGATGCGCGTGGGTGCCGGCCGGGGTGAGAAGGGCGTGGTCATGATGATCACGTTTGGCACCGGTATCGGCACGGCTCTATTTATCGACGGTGTCCTTTGGCCCAACACCGAGCTCGGACACTTGGAGATGGACGGCATGGAGGCGGAACACTACGCCAGTGCCCGCGTGCGCACCGTCGAAAACCTGGATTGGCCGGCGTGGTGTGGGCGCGTCAATAAAGTGCTCGACCGGTATTACTCGCTGTTGTGGCCCGATCTCTTCATCGTCGGCGGTGGGGTCAGTGAGCGGTTCGAGGAGTACGGCGCGTTGTTGCACGCCAAAGCGCGAATCGTTCCAGCCGGCCTGCGCCAGGCGGCGGGCGTCGTTGGCGCAGCGTTCTATGCCCATGAATGTGCCCGCGCCGCGCGATGACCGTACCCGTTCCGGTGTCCCGACTGCCGTCGGTCGGGACGACGATTTTTACAGTGATGTCGCGCCTGTCGACGGAACTCGGCGCGATCAATACCGGCCAGGGCGTCCCTGATTTCGATCCTCCGGCGGATCTTGTAGATCGCGTGGTGCACCACCTCCGCGCCGGTCATAACCAGTATGCGCCGATGGCGGGAGCGGTTGAGTTACGCGAGGCGATTGCGGCAAAGCTGGCACGTCATTATGCGCGGCGAGTCAGCCCGGAGTCCGACGTCACAGTCACGGCCGGCGGCACCGAGGCGCTGTGTTCGACCATACAGGCGTTGGTCGGCCCGGGTGATGAAGTTATTTTGTTCGATCCGGCCTATGACAGTTACGAGCCGGTGATCACGCTGTGTGGAGCGGTCAGTCGCCGGCTACCGTTAACGCGGCCTGATTTCGCGATCGATTGGAATCGCCTCGGCGACGCGTTGAATGAGCGGACGCGATTGGTGGTGTTGAACACCCCGCATAACCCGAGCGGCGCAGTGCTGTCGGCCGACGATATGGATCGTTTGGCGGAGCTGCTGCGATCCACGGGGGCGTATGTACTCTGCGACGAAGTCTACGAGCACATGGTGTTTGATGGACGGCCGTTCCCGAGTGTCCATCGGCACGCCGAATTGGCCGCGCGCAGCGTTGTGGTGTCGTCGTTCGGAAAGACCTATCACGCGACGGGCTGGAAGATCGGCTACTGCGTTGCGCCACCCGCCCTGTCGGCTGAGGTGCGTAAAGTGCATCAGTTCAACACCTTCGCGGTCGCCACACCCCTACAACGCGCTATCGCCGATTTTATGGTCTCCGATCCCCAGTGGGATGACGAACTGCCGCGGTTCTATCAAGCCAAGCGGGACTTACTCGCAGGACTGCTCGCGAAGACGCGGCTGCGTTTCACGCCGTCGCCGGCCACGTACTTTCAATTGGTCGATTACTCGGCCGTTTCCACCCTGCCCGATGCCGAATTTTCGATGTGGTTATTACGGGAGCACGGGGTAACCACGATACCGGTTTCGCCCTTCTGTGCGTTGGGGAGCGCCCCCGGACGTCAGGTACGATTGTGCTTTGCGAAGCACGATGACACTCTGCGTGCGGCGGCGGAGCGCTTGGCAGCACTCTGACGACACGCTCGGATCGAAACTCTTAGGAATAGTTATGAAGCCCAGCACCTTTGCTAATCATCCGCCCGAAATCGTCTTGCCCGACGGCAATCGGCCCTTGGTGGCGCCGATTTACCAGTCTGTGAAATTCGACTTCGAGACGGTTGCAGAAACGGAACAGTCCTGGGACGGCGCTCTGGGTTTCAACTACAGCCGTACCGCAAACCCTACGGTGGCAGCGCTCGAGGCGACCCTCGCGGGCTTGCAGGGTCGAGAGGACTGCGTTGCCGTCGGTTCTGGCATGGGTGCCGTGTCGACCGCCATGCTTTCGCTGCTGAGCGCCGGCGATCATCTGTTGTCCTTTGCCGAGAGCTACGGCCCCACCCGCCGTATGATTACCAAGGTCATGGGTCGTTACGGGGTTCGTTCGACCTTCGTGTCGATCGAAGACTTTGATGCCATCGAACGGGTGCTCGGTGAAAATGAGACCGCGGTGGTCTGGTTCGAGTCGCCGACAAATCCGGTGCTGAAGATCGCTGATGTGGCGCGTATCACCGACCTTGCGCATCGGCACGGGGCATTGGCCGTGCTCGACAATACGTTTGCCGGTCTCGAATCGCACGCGGACTTGCCGGTCGATTTGTTCGTCCACAGTCTCACCAAGTACGCGTCCGGTCACGGCGATGTGATGGGTGGTGCGATCATCGGCGACGAAAAGCACGTTCGCCGCGTCCGTTTCCATGCCAATACGCTCGGACCGACGCTCGATCCGCATGCGGCGTATCTGATCCAAAGGGGTCTCAAGACTTACCATGTTCGGCGACGGGCTGCCTGTGAGTCCGCTCAGCGCTTGGCTGAGTTTCTGCACACGCACCCTAAGGTTGCCACCGTCCGTTATCCCGGACTGCCGTCGGACCCCGGGCACGCGTTGGCGGGACGCCAGATGCGTGACTTTGGGACTGTGCTCTGCATTGATTTGAAGGGGAGCGGCGAGGGCGCTGCACGTTTTGCCAACGCACTCTCCCTGTTCCGGATAGCGGCGAGCCTGGGGTCCACGGAGTCACTGATCGTTCCGCCGACTCTGCAGCAGGCCCGCGATTTGTCGGGCGATCTCAAAGCGGCCGCGGGCATCGGCGATACGACCACCCGCCTGTCGATTGGTCTGGAGGATATCGACGATCTCATCGCGGATCTCGATCAAGCGTTGCGGCAGGTCGATGGCTGAGACCGAGCGCCGATGCACGGCGCTGGGCTCGTCATATAAGGTTCATGGAATCGTCACAGTCTCGTAGACGGCGACGCGCAACGTACCCAACGTCTGAGACCGTTGGGAGTTCTTGCCGATGTCGGCGCAGCCTGCTGGATGGTTCGATCGAGTTGATGCGTTCGAATACCGATTCTGCGCGCGGTTGAACCTCGCGTGCGAGCGGGCCTTCGTGCTCAACCTGTTCCGTACCGTGAGCCGCCTCGGTGACGGTGTACTTTGGTACGCGCTGATCGCGTGCCTGGCCTTGGTGGGCGGCGCGGAAGGTCGTACGACGGCCCTGCAAATGCTGATCGTCGGCGGAGTGGGGCTCGCGCTCTACAAGGCGTTGAAGCATCGCTTGGTGCGCGAACGGCCCTACATCACCCACGAGGCGATTCGCGCCGGCACTCGTGCGTTGGATCGCTACAGTTTTCCGTCAGGGCACACGTTGCACGCGGTCTCGTTTACGATCGTCGCGGTGGCGCACTTTCCGATGCTGGCGCCCGTACTTGTACCCTTCGCGTTGTTGGTCGCGGCATCGAGAGTCATTCTGGGGCTGCATTACCCGACGGATGTGATTGCCGGTGCCGCTATAGGCACCACGCTCGCGACCGCGATCCTCGCGATCGGCTGATCGGGCAGGCCCAGCGGCCTGCCCCGTAGGTCCAGTTCGCTTATCGATCGACCTTCGTGTAGACGAGGGCAGGCTGATCGCCAGACCGCGAGTAGTCGTGGCGGCGACTCATCTCAGCCAGCGCGGCATCCCGCTCCTCGGCGGTGCCGTACCAATGCTCGCGGCTCCATTCTTTCCCGACCAGCAGCCGAAAAGGGTCACCTGCGCGCGTACTGACGCGAATCCCAAAGGGCCGTTCGGCCGGGAGGGGGTGATGCAAGTTGTGTGCGTTGGCAATGCTCATCGGCGGTCTCCAAAGACGAGCCGCGAAGGTAGCTGAACCGTCGCCTGTCGGGAAGAGGGTTGACCCGTAGCGCCTCGGGATCTGTCGCTTGACGCCGCAAAAGGGCAGGATAGGCATCTATGCCGTTCGGCCGTCCGAACTCGCCGAGGAGATCGCTATGAGCCTGTTCCAGAATCGTAAGTCCGTTTTACCGAGCGCTGCAGAGGCGCTGCCCGGCCGCAGCGAAGCGCTGCGGGTATCGCCCCGCCATTTCGTCAACGGTGAGCGGATCGTGCCGCCGTTCGCGGAAGGACTTGAGTCGGTGTATCTGGGGCTGGGTTGTTTTTGGGGTGCTGAGCGACTCTTTTGGCAGTTGGATGGGGTTGTCACGACGGCCGTCGGTTACGCCGGAGGCCACACCCCGAACGCCACCTACAAGGAGGTCTGCACCGGTCTCACCGGCCATACGGAAGTGGTCCTCGTGGTCTATGACCCGAGCCGTATCTCGTTCGAACAGATTATGAAGACCTTCTGGGAGTCTCACGACCCTACTCAGGGCATGCGTCAGGGCAATGACGTCGGTACGCAATATCGCTCGGCGATCTATACGACCACGGATGGACAATTATCGATCGCGCGTGAAACGGCTGCTCGCTATGCCGAGGCGTTGCGCGCGGTGGGCCGCGGATCGATCACGACAGAGATACAAGTCGCGCCCACGTTTTATTACGCCGAGGATTATCACCAGCAGTACCTCGCGAAGAATCCGAACGGGTACTGCGGGATCGGCGGCTGCGGAGTTCCCTTCAAACTCGCGGAGTTACAGGTAGCGGAGAAGGCGTAAGCGTTGGGTCTCCATCAGGGCGCGAAGGAGATACCCACTCGATGGGCGATTTTTAAAAAAAAGCCGTGTTGTTTCAGCCTTGACGGCAACCGGAAGTTCAACAGAGAGGTGTGGCTGGCGTAGTTCTGGGCGAGCCGGCAGCGTGCCGTGCGTTCTAGGGACGGATTTTGAACCGTCAGCTAACGTCGGACGTGTCGCGAGAGGCCCACGGGTGCTCAGCAGTGAGTGCCGCAAAGCGACCGTTAGAGAATGGTAAGGCCCGGATCAAGTGGATCGGGCCTTTGCGAGGAAGTGGATGAGTGGACTATCTCCGATATCCCATTGGCATCTGGCGCAAATCAACGTCGGTCGACTTGTGGGTCCGCGTGGTGATCCGAGAGTGGCGCCTTTTTTTGATGCCCTGGATCGAATTAATTTGATTGCGGAGCAGTCTGCTGGCTTCGTCTGGCGACTGCAGAGTGAAGCCGGCGATGCTACCGATATTCAAGCGACTCCCGACGCGCTGTTACTTGTGAACATGTCGGTTTGGTCCAATTCGGAAACGCTTTTCGACTTTGTCTACCGAAGCGCCCATACCGCAGAAATGGCAAGGCGGCGCGAGTATTTCGAGCGGTTCGAAGGCGCCCATCAGGCACTATGGTGGGTGCCTCTAGCTCATGTGCCTAGCGTAGATGAGGGACTGTCTCGTCTGTGGATGCTCGATCGGTATGGACCGACGCGCGAGGCGTTCACGTTCAAAAAGCGATTCCCGCCTCCTGGCACGTCTGGCGCCCCGGAAGAGCACGAAACCTGATCCGTCTGGACGGGGACGGTCGCCAAGATTTCTTGTGGATCAACATGGAAGGACCGAGTCGCGCGTTTCTGAATAAGGCGACCGGGAATTACATCACTGTGAAGGTTCCGACGTCAGCACGTTACCTTGGCGCGCGTATTCACGTGGACACGCCGGCGGGACGGAGCTACACCCGTGAAGTGATCGCCAGCCAAGGGTTTATGACGGGACAGATCCCGGAGTAGTCCTTCGGTCTGGGCACGGGCACCGTGGTTCAGCAGGTCGTTGTCGAGATGCCAGATGGCAGCACCCAGATCATCAAAGATCCGAAAATCAATTCGAAGATCACGCTGAAGTAAGCGTTAATTGATCCGGTGGCGGCGCGGGCGCTGCCACTGGGGCAGCGCCTCCACCGGCACGGGCGAGGCCAATGGCGATCGGGCCGCCTGTGTCTCGATCGCATCACCTCCGACTCACCGTGAGGTGGAGGCCCCCAGTCGGCCGACGCTGGGCGGCGGATCTACCGTACTTTCGATGGCCATCCGCGGCTTGATGCGCGATGACGCTCATCAAGCCGATCGCGACGACGTTCGACTCATGAGCGCCCATACCGAACTGGCCCACAGAATCAGGCCGACGCCGAGCGCACAGACGCCGTTGTCGGACCCGTTGGGTGAAATCAACGGATACGCCGATGCGAGCAGCAGCAAGGCGCTGCCGCTCCAATAATGAGGCCGGTACGCGAACAGCCGACCCAAGGGAAAAAAGTGCAGCCCGATGATGCCGACGATCGCCGGCAGTATCCATCGCGCGAGACCTGCGGTGTTCAGCGCCCAAGCAACGATACCGATGGCGATCCACTGCGCCGCATTGATCTGTTGGAATAGGCGCCATCGGCGGCGCGCATCGCCTTTCGGCGCCGGCGCCGGCACTGCTCTCGCGTTTCGACGGTATACCCGAATAGACGCGGCAATGAGGGCGGAAGTCCCCGCGCCCACCAGGGCGATGCCTGTGATGCTCGGGTATAACGCGTTGATCCCGACGGCAAACCAAATGCCACCAAAGAGGGACATAAAGCTAGCCCCGATGGCGCGCCCCGCTTTTGCGGGGTCGGGCGAGCCATCACTCGGTGTACGATTCGCCATGCAAAGCCTCCGAATGTATGTGGCGAGTGCATCGACCGAGATGCCTAGCAACGCGCTGGCTTTTGGAATCCGCGCCTCTTGAATCAGGGCTGTGTCGCATAGATCTTGACGACTTCGTACAGAAAGTGTCGGCCATCGAGCAAGGATTTCACGCGAATGCGCTCATTCAGTCCGTGCGCATGGCTTCCTTCTGCGTCGGCGAAGATACCGGAGAGTCCGTACGTCGGTACGCCCGTGGCATTCAGATAGCGACCGTCGGTGGCGCCGGTGGCCATGGTCGGCACGAGCGGTACGCCCGGCCATAGCGTGGCTGCGACTTGTTTGATCGGCTCCACGATAGAAGGGGTCAAGGGTGGAGGTGGCGATTGCATGCCAGGATCGCCGGTAGGCGCGACCGATATTTTGTCGTCTGCCAAGGTACGGACGATTTCCCGTTGAACGTCGGTGATAGCAACGCCCGGGAGGATTCGGCAGTTCACGTTGGCGCGAACCTTCTGTGGGAGCGCGTTGGCCGCGTGACCGCCATTGATCTGGGTTACAACACAGGTGGTCCGCAGCGCGCCATTCCAGCCTGGGTTGATCGCCCAGAGGCGCTCAGCGGCTGCCTCGTCGTTTGCATTCGCGAGCACTGCGCGCATATCGGCGGCGACTTGGGGTGACGCGGTTCGAGCCTGTGCCTCGAAGTAGCCGCGGGTAGCGGGGTTCAGCGCGATCGGAAAATTATGAGACCCGAGTCGTGCGAGCCCCGCGCTTAAGCGAACGATCGGATTGTTCTTCGTCGGCCGTGAGCTGTGGCCGCCGACATCGGTGGCCTCCAACAGAAAATCTTGGTAGACCTTTTCACCGGCTTGAATCTGCAGCGCCACCGGCCGCCCGTTGGCATCCAGTTCTCCACCTGCGCCCTCATTGAGCGCGAACTCGGCGGCCAATACATCGGGCTGGGTTTGCGTCAGCCAGCGCACCGTATTAAACGTATCGGGCGTCTCCTCGCCGCAGGTGAGTGCAAGTTTGATACCGCGGCGAGGCTTAAATCCTTCCTGTTTTAGACGCGCCATCGAGTCCGTGAAGATTGCAGCCATTGCCTTGTCATCACTCGCGCCGCGCGCATAGAAGAAACCGTTTTCCTCTACCAGCTTGAAGGGGTCGCGCTCCCAGTCCTCGCGCCGGGCTTCGACGACATCGATATGCGCCAACAACAATATGGGCTTTGCGTTCGCATCCGACCCGGGCAAGATGGCAACCAATGCGCCATTTTTACTGTCCCCGTCCGGCGCGACACGCTGTAGGTCCGATTCGGGGAATCCAGCGGCCACCAATCGGCTGCGCATTGCCTCTGCGGCGGCGGTACAGCTGCCCACCGACCGTGTGGTGTTGATCTCGACGAGCTCTTTATAGAGCGAACGAAAGGCCACTTCATCAGCGGTCGGCGCGGTCGCGTTGGCGGCGGACGCAGCCACTAACAAAGAGCTCAGTGCAGTGAGTCTGCCGAGGACATGGAAGCCGTGCATGCGGGGCCCTTTCTGATCTGAAACGCATCCAGACCATATCACGAGACACCGATCGAAACGGCGCTGAGCCCTCAGGAGTCGACTCGACAGCGGGGTTGTGGGAAGGCCGTTCGCCCGCCCACGGTACGTGGACGGGCGTGTCGGCCGTTCCAGCCGACGGGGTTAGTTCCCTTGGTACACCACGTGAACGTAGGTGCCTAAGCGCACGTTATACGCAAGGTACCAGCCCGGGTGATCCGGATCGTCGTAGAGGACGATGTCGTCGTTGTCCCAGAGCCAGTCCCAGCACAGTGAAAAATCGACCGCTGCAACCGCGAACCAGAATCCTCCGAATTCAAAGCGGTCGGGCCCTCCGCCGTGCAGACGCCACACGTGGCCCGGGCCTCGAGGGCCGGGAAAATGGCCGCGTTCCCACGGTCGGTCGAACCGATAACGATCGTCGTCGCGGCCCCTGTCGTGCCCGACCCAGACATCACGGTTACCGTCCGGACGAACGTGCGGTGTGACCGGTACACCGTCAGCACCGCTCGGCATGCGATGGCCGCCACCCCAGGGCCAGCTGTGTGAGGGTGCAGGTCCTTGCCGCGGAATATGGCCGCCCCCAACCCCCGGGGGAGGTGGGGCCGGATGTGCACCGCCGCTCGGGAAGTGCGGCTCATGCGATTGACCGTATACCGCGGTTGCAGCACACAGGCCGATCCACCCTGCAAGCATCAGACGTTTCATGGAAGTGCTCCTTTACAGTGAATTTGCGAATCAGTGCTCCCGCGCTTCAGGGAGCGACCGATCCTTGGCCAATCGCCGGATCCGGCGACCAACTGCCGCCGAGGGCCACGTACAACGCGACGATGTCCTGCAGATAACGCGCCTCGGCACTGATTCGGTTACCGCGAGCGCTCTGTGCTGCGATGTCGGCGTAGAGTCGGGACGCTTCGCCAGTTGCACCGGTGCGGGTCGTGGCATCGACCAGTTGGAGCGTCACCGCCAGATTCCCTTCGCTCTCTCGCGCTGCACTGAGGGCAATCCGGTCCTGATTCAGGGCCGCGAGGACATCGGCGACCTGCGCAAGACCTGTGAGTACTGTTTGACGATAGTCGGACGCGGCGGCCTCGTACGCCGCCAGCGCGGCTTTCCGGCCGAACCACACGCGACCACCGGTGAACAAGGGGAGATTTAAATCGGCGCCACCGGCCCAGAACTTGCCGTTCGGACCCGTTAGTTCGGACCATTGCGTTGAATCGTGTCCGAGGCTCCCAGTCACGGTCAGGCTTGGGAACAACGCGGCCGTGGCGACGCCGACGTCAGCGCTGGCGATATGCCATTGGGCTTCGGCGGCCAGAATGTCCGGGCGCTGCCGAACGAGTTGGGACGGCAGGGTGAGCGGCAACTCGTGGGGCTCAGCGAACGCGCGTAACGGGGGTGACGCGGGAACACCGGCGCCTGGCTCTTGGCCGATCAGCGTACTGAGTAGATGCTCAGTCTCCGCCGCTTGAAGCATAAGCGTCGACAGAGCGATCTGTTGGTTGGATAACTGGGACTGAAGCGCAAGCAAAGCGGCTTCCGGCGACGTACCCGCCTTGACCTGTGCGGCTGTCAGTCCGATGAGTGCTTGATCATCGGCGACGACGGCTCGGCTGGCGTCAATTTGCTCACGGTAGCCCGCGAGCGCGACGCCGGTATTAATAATCGTCGCGACCAACGTAATGCGCGTCGCTCTCGCGATCATCCGCTGATAGTCCACGGCCGCATTCAGCGCTTCGAGCGTGCGTCGCTGACCGCCGACGAGATCCAGCGTATATCCAACCGTCCCAGAGAGGGTGTAGAGATTGAACAGGCTGCCGGGACCGGCTCCGCCTAACTTGATCGGAGAGGCCAACTGGCGGTTTGCGCCGAGATCCACGCCAACCGTGGGAAAAAATATGGAATTACCGGCGCTACGTGCGGCTTCACTCTGGCGCAGCCGCGCACTGGCGGCGCGAACCGTGGGGCTATTCGCCAAGGAGACATCGATGAGTTGATTCAGTTCTGCGGATCCGAAGATCTCCCACCAACGTTCACCGATGCGTTGGTCTGACGGCAGGTTGACCGAAGGATGCTCGTCGGTATCGGTAGCAAGATAGCCTGACGAGGTCGGTGGAGCCGGTGTTTTGAAGTCCGGACCGACCGCACACGCCGCCATTCCCACGAGTACGGTGAACACAGTTACCGTGTGAGAGGTGCGTCGTGCGCGGAGATGTTTAGGTATGCAGGAGTCCATGGGTTATTGGCTCCCTACATAGACGTCTACCAATTGTCCGGGGTACAAGGTGGCGCCCTTGGGGACGGTAAACTGAAAGATCATCGGCAGCACTCGTAAATCCACGCGCTCCGCACGTTGGTCTGACAGTTCAATTTTGGGGGTGACGTAGGGTTGCAACCGTACGAAGGTCAGAGGGATCTTGAGCGTTGTGCCGCGGACCTGCATTTGGGCGCTGATCTTCGCAGGGGCAGGGAGCCGCGAAAGCAGAATTTCATCGACAAAGACCCGAACGCCCAGGGTGCCGGTTGCGGCGCTCAGCACCGCCGCTGGAATCATTCCCTGTGTATAGGTCTCGTAGGTGCCCTGCGCTGAGACATAGCTGCCGGTCGAGACGCCGACCGCAAGTACGCGCGCGTTGATGGGGGTCCTCACAGTGTACTTGTTGAGGAGCGCGTGAGCGGACGCAGCCTGTTGCCGTAACGCAAGTACGGTGTGCTGTTGAGCGTCGATTTCGTATTGCCAAGCGCCGGCTTCCGTCAGCTTCAGCTGACGATCCGCGACGTCCAATGCAGCAGACGCCACACGAACCGCATTGTTCGCGGTGTCGAACTGATCTTGGCTGACTGCCCTCGAATCAATGTCCCTCGCGCGCTGGAGCTTGTCGAATTGATCCGACGCCTGACGTAGGACTGCCTCGGCGGCAGCGCGCTGGGCCCGTGCGATGGCCAGCACCTCCGGCCGCGGCTGTTGCTTGAGTTCCGACAACGCGGCGGTGGCGGCTGCGGACTGTGCGTCGAACTGTTCAGCTGTTGCCTGCGGAACCGACGCCTCGATGTCAAAGAGCGGCTCGCCGGATGTCACTGTTTGGCCTTCGGTAACGTAAATCTTAGTCACTCGTCCGGACACTTCCGGATTGACGTTGACGTTCGAGCCGCTGTTCTGGGCACTCTCGATGATGCCGTTCGCATACAGCCCGTGTGCATAGGGATTTGCGGCCGGGTCGAAGGCCGGTGGCAGAGGCGGATGGCTGATGCTGAAGTAGTAAGCGCCACATACTCCGATCAGCAGCCCAAAGCCGGACAGGATAAAAACGAGTCGATTACGCATAGTTAGATCCTTTCTTCACTCCGACGACGCGCCCGTCCTCCATGTTGACGATACGATCGGCGTATTCATTGATACGTGCGTCATGGGTGACGATGACGATGCATCGCTCTTTGGTGAGTACGTCGTTGCGCAGGAAAGCAATGATGTTGCGCCCGGTCTCGCCGTCCAACGATGCAGTGGGTTCGTCCAGAATCAGAATGTCGGGCTGGCCGATCAGTGCGCGCGCGATCGCAACGCGTTGCTGCTCTCCACCCGACAGTTTGACTGGCGGAAGATCAGCCCGTGCGGACAGTCCCACGATGCCCAGGTAGTAGTGGGCCCGTTCCAGTGCCAGATCCCACGGTTGCTTACGCAGGATGAGGGGTACAGCGACATTCTCGGCAGTGGTCAGTCGTGGGAAAAGATGATAGTCCTGAAACACAAAACCTATTTTGCCGAGGCGAACATCCGCCAGTTTGTCGTCGGACAAGCTCCACAGGTCCGTGTCTCCAATCCGTACTGACCCCGTATTCGGCCTCAAGATGCCAGAGAGCATACTCAACAGTGTGGTCTTGCCACTTCCGGACGGTCCAACAATGAAGAGCACCTCACCGCAATAGATATCGAGGCTGACGTCGTTGACGGCGAGTGTCTGGGCGTTGCCCTCACCGAACCATTTTTTCAAATCACGTGCTGAAATAGCGACGGGATTGGCCATATCAGCCTCTGAAGATATCGAAGGGTTCGATGCGTAATACCCGTCGCACGCCGATGTAGCTTGATATGGCGGCGATCAGGAGAACCATGCCGAATGCCAATAAAAGGTTTCCTGCGGTGATCTGCGCGGCATAGCTCGGCATCCGGGCCCGAGCGAAGAAAATCATCAGAGTACAGAGTCCAATGCCGAGGCCGAGCCCGGTGATTGATACGAATGTCGCCTGAAAGAGAATCATCCACACGAGCTCTCGGCCCTTGGCGCCCATGGCTTTCAGGGCGCCGAACTTCTCTAGATTCTCGATGATGAAGGTGTAAAACGTTTGGCCTGAGATGGATAGTCCGACGATGAAGCTGATAATGGTCATCATCATGATGTTCATGCCGAGTCCGGTTTGATACTTGTAGTAAGCGCTGATCCGGTCAATGAATTCATCCCGCGTCAGAGCGAGATATCCCAGTCGACGGACGGCTGCCTTTATGCCCGGCACATCTGCCGGTGTTTTGGGGTCTATCAAAATGTAGGCTGCAGTGAAGCGTGTCGAAGGAATGTACTGTTTGGCTCGCGAGTACGTGGTGTACAACGTGGGAATCCCAAACAATCCGCTGGAGGATGCCGCGGCGACGCCGACGATGACCGCGCGATGGTCGTTCAGTTCGAATTCCGCACCGACGTCGGGCTTCCCGAGTTTCGCGTACTCCGCGTCGTGAACAATGAAGAAGCCGTTCTCGGAGAAGATATCTTCACTGCGCCCCTTTTCCATGGCGGGCCTGCCATAAAGGCTCGAGTCATCGAGACCCAGAACCGAGACGGATTGGTAGGTGCCGTCACGGAGTTTGACCTGCGCCCCACCCGAATAAATGGGTACCGCATAGCGGACGCCGTCGATACTGCGGGTATAGTCGAGCACGTAATCCGGCATGCCGATACTGCTCGCTACCGTGTTGACAGCGGGATCCATGACCCATACTTTGGCGCCCACATTCAGGACCGTCGATGACGCGCGAGCAAGTACGCCGGCGAACATCGATGTCATCTGTACGATGAGAAACACCGCGAACGTGATGCCGACCAAGAGTGCCGAGAACTTGGCCCGGTCATTGACCAGCAGTTTGTAGGCGAGCGTCAAAAGTCCATTCATGGCGGAGCCTCGTGCGGCAGACGGGCGCTTTATTCCCGGCAACCGATAAGGCTAGTGTTGGCGAGTTTGAGGGGCGCGTCGTACGTAATTGCCGGGGTAAGGTCGGCGTGTTGAGTCGGTGGTCGGGGCCCAGTGGGCCTCGTCACCCAAGGGGCGGTACAGGGGGAATGTCAGATGACGCTACGGATGCGATGGTTTGTCGTTGGATTTAGTGTGGTTTTGGCGGTGCTTGCAACAGGTTTGGTGGGCGCGCCGACGGTGTACTTTGAGCTTTTTGTGGCTCAGCACGGCGAGACACCGAGTGTGTTGCCAAGACCTGTGCTTGGCCGCGGCCAGTGGTTTGACGACTATTTCGTGATTGAATCGATCGATGAGGCTACTTTCGCGATCGGTGAGCCTCGCTACTATCAGGGTAACTACAGCTACCTTTTGCTCGGCCGTGAGCGCGCGCTGTTATTTGATGCCGGTTCGGGTTTGCGCGACCTTGCGCCGGTTGTGCGTGCACTCACGCATTTGCCCGTTACCGTTTTGCCGTCCCATTTGCACTTTGATCACGTCGGTGCGTTAGGCCATTTTGATCGGATCGCCTTGCCGGACGATCCGTCACTGCGGACTCGCGAGCGCAATGGGTTACTTCGTTTAGGCCGCTACGAATTCTTGGGAGCCATGGATCGGCGCGATCCGCCGACGGTGTCGGTGGATGACTGGTGGTCCGATGGGCAGCGGATTGATTTAGGGGGGCGCACCGCGGAGGTCTGGCGCACGCCTGGGCACACTCCGACTTCCGTATCGATTTGGGAGGCGAGTCGCGCTCTCTTGCTGGTCGGGGACTTTCTTTACCCGGGGGAACTGTATGCGTTTCTGCCCGGCGCGTCGCTATCGGCTTACGAAGCAAGCGCCTCGCGCCTTTTGCGCCGGTTGCCGGCGGATGCGCGACTTTACGCCGCGCACATGCAAGACGCACCGGCATTACCGGCTGCACCGCTACTCCATCGTCACGATTTGGAAGCGCTTGAAGGGGCGCTTATTGCACGGCGGATGGGGCAATTGCCTTCCGTCGGCTTCTATCCTCAAATCTATCCGGTGGCGGGCGCGATCACCTTAGCCACCGGATTTCGTTGGAACCTGCGCTAGGTTCTCTCAGCGCTTCGGATCTGGCAGCGGATAGGTGGTCGCCGACTCCAAACCGGCGCCGCTCGGAGCGGCGGCCGGCGTCGTCGTCGTCGGATTCGCCGCGGTCGGCCGCGCGGTCGGAGCCGGTACTGCAGTCGGCACCTTATCGTTCAGACCGGGGAAACGGCGCATCGTATCCAGCAATTTGCGAGCAAGTTCCGGTGCGGGCGGGGCGTTGGGCCCGAAGATATCCGAGGCATAGACGCCACCGCGTTGATAAAACGAGGCATTCGCCGAATCATCGATCCCGATCACCGATCCATCCAAGGCAATTCCACCGAAGAAGCCCTGTGACCGCGAGTACGAGAAAATCTCGGCGCCGCCGATGTCCGTCGAACCCGACGCTGCCCGACCCACGGGGCCGACAGCGATGCCCGCGTCCGCGCCTAAGGTGAGTTTCCCGCCGGTCACGCCTTCGATGCTGCGGCGCGATGCGAAGACCAAAATGATGTCACTGGACTGTATGCCGAACTGCCAACCGATGCTGCCACCGCCCATGTAGATGAACGACGGGTTGTACCAGTGACCGTTGTCATCGCGGACGAGCAGAACGCCCTTGCCGCCCTTGCCACCGAGACCCAGGCCCACTTTGATGACGCCGGGGATGATGGCAATGCCGTAGGCGCGATTCAGGAGCCAGTCCGGCGCCCGCTGATCCGGCATCCCCATGGTCTGTTCGAGCACGTCGGTGGCTTTGAGGATCGTCGCATCCTCTTTCTTACCGGCGAGGGCGGTCGTCGACACGGTCAGGAAGACCAGTGAGAGCACGGCAAGGCGTTTAATGAACATGGGGCGACCTCTCGTCTCCGATTGTGACTATCCCTACGACCTCAAAACAGGTGTCGGGGTTCCGTCGATCATGATACTGGACGAGGCATGCCGTGGGGCCAACCTCTCTGTCGCGATGTGGCGAACTGCCTCAGAACCACCCGGTGAGATGCAATTGCGCTAAAAACCCCGTTGGTCGATAGTACGGCTCGCTACCCGCCGCGACGCCGGTCACCCGCAGATCCCGGAAATCCGCATATTGGTATCGGACGAGGTCCAGATGAATACCGGTCGTCCAGCGCTGGATGCCCAGGTGCGGATGCCACCGCGTCTGCCAGTTGATGCCGCCGCCGACCTGTAGCGACTGATGACGGGACAGAGAACGATCGCGACTGATATCGCCGGTGGGTAGGCCATTGCCGAGGTCCGTATAAAACGTCGCATGGCTCTGGTTATAGACGCGGGTCTCAAGGTCGAGATTCAGGCGATCTTGACGGAAATTACGCCGCCAAGTCAGATCGTACGCTCGAGCTCGGATACCCCAGGAGTCGTAGTAGTAACTGATTCCGCTGGCAACGCTGCCCTTCGTGCCCAACGAGTACGTACCGTGGAGGCCGAGGTTGTATCGGCCTCGGGTACCCGGAACGACCTCGGCGGCGGTGGCGACTAAGCCATCATTCAGCAGGAAACGTACACCGCTATCGGCTAAGCCAAGGCTCCCGTTCTGGCCGAGAAATCCACCGTCCAGCGTCAGACGCAGGGAGGGCGTCACAATCTGATCGATCGTCCCCCACCATCCGCGACGTCCGGCATGCCCGCTGTACGTCGGGTCACGCTCCGCCGTGTCCGCAAGCACGCGATACGTCTGATCCCAGCCCCGGGAGACCCCCACCGCCAACGTGGTTAAGTCGTGAAAGAGACTCTGGCTGATCGCAGCACGAACGAGGGATCCGGCGTAGGAATTTCCAGAATTTCGGGATATGCCCGCGGAATAGATCGTCGTCCCGTCGCGAAAATCGATATCCAGACGTCCCAGTTCGCGGGTCTCATCGAGGCGTTGCGTTTGTGGTGCAGCGATGTCCTCGGCGGCGGCGGAGACTCGATCTACTTCGTAGAGGGCGCTGACGGCGGTGTCCCGCGCAAACCGACGCGTGATCGACCACTCAGGCCCTGAGATGCGGTCTCCACCGGCATCGGAGTAGCTGTAAGAAAGATCCGTCCGCGGCTCCGGAAGGCTGTCGGCAATACTGATTTCGCCGCCGCACAGCAGAGCGATCAGCAGCACATTCGAGACGACCAATGAGTGGGGGTTGCGCATTGAAATTACCCTTTAACGTCGAGCCGCGACGTCATCACGGCGGGCATCACGTGCCGCTTCTTGCGCATCCAACGCGCGGGCACGCTGCGCCGAAAGAACCGTATCTCGCTGTGCGGAGACGGCTGTTCTCGCCAGTTGGGAGCGCTCATAAGGGCGCACGGGATGCATCCCGCAGGCACCGAGTAATCCGATAGTGATAGTCATCAACAGGCACAGTCCGAGGCGTACCACAATCAGTTCCCCTTCAGTAATTCGTCAATGCGTCGCGCGTATTCACGCTCATCACCGGCGTTGTAGCCTCGGTGGATCCAGCGCACCGCACCCCGCCGATCGATCAAGACCGACATCGGCATACCGTCAATCGTAAAGCGAGCCCCGGCCCGCCCATCCGGGTCTAACGCGATTGGGAACGTGACAGGGTGTTCTTGGAGGAACGGCTTGGCATCCTCCGGATAACTGTCCACGTCGATCCCCAACAGCGCGAGTCCTTCGCTGTGACGCCGTGCGTAGAGCGAGTCCAGCGCCGGAAGTTCGTGACGGCACGGGCCGCACCACGTGGCCCAAAAATTGAGTAGAACGACCTGGCCACGCAGTTGGGACAGCGTCAATTCGCCGCCACCCATGAGGTGGATAGGAAATTCCGGTGCCGTCTGCCCCACTGAGACGCTGGCATGCGCCGCTGACAGTGCCGATACGATAGCCAACGACGCAATCAACCGGCGAATAAATTGCGCGCATCTCGGCATCAGAAAAAGACCGAGAGTCCTATCGTGCTTTCAATGTTATTCGCTAGGTGCTTCTGCCCGAGCAAGTCTTTAACAGTGACAGCGTCGCGCACGTCGACGTGTGCGGCGATGCGGTCGGAGAGAAGCAGTCGGTAGCCCAAGCCAACATTAGGGGCAAAAAAACTATCTCCCGCGTAATGCAGCGCGCCGACTCCGCCGACCACGTAGACAGCGGTCGTAAACGATTTGTTGTGACCGAAGAACGCCTCGCCTGGCAATACGTCGTAGCCGAGATCGAGCGAATAGTCGAGCACGCGGCGCTGTGAATTCGTGAAGATCTGTGTCTGTCCCGCACGGTTCACGAAGCTCGAAGCGCGCAATTTTGAGACTCCTACGCTCGCTTCGGCGAAGAAATTCTCCTTAATGTGATACGTGCCGCGCAGATCGCCGCTGAAGTACGTCCCCTCGGGCTCCGTATTCAGCAGACCGCCAGAGACCGTGAATTCCACATTGGAATTGCGGATCTTGGGGACCTTGATTTGGGGACGGACAATTTCCGGCTCCACAATAGGCGCCGTATCCGTGGCGCTCGTCGGTCCGTTCGCGGTTGGCGTAGCCGACGAATGGCGATGGAAAGGCCACATGTTAGGGAGGTGCGCGCAGCCGCTCATCAAGAGCGAGGCGCTGATTAGAAGTAGAACGCGAAGCCGGCTTTCCATTCGTTCATTGCCTCATTCGGATCATTCGGATGGGATGCTCGCGAAAGGAGATAACTCCTTTCGTGGATTCTGAATTCGAAACGATTGTTCACGGCCCAGCGTAAACCGGCGCCGTAGTAACCGACGGTTTCTCTCGCTGCCGGCATTCCCGGCGAGCCGATGTTGGCATGCGTCACCGAAATGCCGCCGCCGGCCTCGAGAAATGGCGTAACCCGCCAGTCCGGCCGCGGTGTCTGGACGATTCCGGCCAGTCCCATAAATCGATCGTAATACCGTGAGGGGCTGTGGACCCCTTCAAACTGGAGCGTAAGCCGAGGCGTTGCGGAGTATCCGACAAATCCATCCAACGACCATCCGTGCGCGAGGCGCCCGCTCTCGGCCCCAGCGATCCAGGGTAAGGCGTCGACGTCCCGCCGATCGGGGTCCTCAAGCGGAACGGTTTCCCCGTTGGCCATGAGCGTCTGTTCGATCTGCTCACGGCGTACCCAACCTTGCCGGTCGCGCTCGTCCCGGACTTTGAACCAATCGGTTCGACGGAAAAGCACTTGAACGTGTTCTCCCCGCGGAACGACATGGAAGACGGGGTAGCGACGCCCAGGGCCCGTATGGAACTCCAGGTAGGGGCCGGTCACCGTGACCTCAACGTACCGGCCGGCGTCTCGGTCAAACTGCCGGCTCATTTCCGCATGGGCAGTACCAAGCACCAGAGAGGCCACGATCAGGACGAGTGCTCCAGCGACGGTATCAATCAGTCTGCGCATGCTTCCTGCCATTGCCCGTAACCCACCGGGGATATAACGAAGAGTGTGCACCGTCCTTGGGGTGTCGGTGCGGCCAGATGCAATTTTAGCGACACAGGTCACCGTCGTAACGCCCCCATGACGTACGCATGCATAGTACCAAGGCTTCCAATCGGAGGCATTGTCGACACCTCATTCCACTCTGGTTGAAACGAAACTGTCGCTAACCAGCGACGAAATAAAGTCGTGATCTAAAAATGTGAAGAAGGCTGCACAATCGCGACAGTCAGATGCGTTGACACCCCGCGCGGTGCATGCGACGTTAGCCGCACTTTCGAATCGGTCGTCGGTAGTGGCGGCATGGATCTCGGTCTGCCCGGTCCGCTCGGTTCGTTGGCTTCGTGATAGAGAGCGCTTAATTGCCGTTTATAGGGTGGAGGGTACGGATGCGGTTGCCGGCCAAGTGCCTGTGGGCGGTTGCCTCTGCCCTGTGGGTGATGCTCCTCGCGTCCGCAAGTGTCGACGCCAAGGCTAGATACCCGTTGCTCGGCGCGGCAGCTCCCGAGGTGCTGCAGCATCTGATCGCAGGTCCCGCCGGTAATTTTCGCTTGTCGGATCACCGGGGGGAGGTCGTCGTTGTTGGCTTTTGGACGAGCTGGTGTGATGCCTGCGCAGACTACCTTGCGATGCTCCAGAGCTTAGACCAGACCTACGCTTCCGCTGGGCTGGTAGTGCTCGCCGTCAGCTTAGACACCGAACGTCAATCTGCGCTCGATTTCGTGCATCCGTTTTCGAAAAAATTGCGGGCCAGCAACGATGGGCCCGAGACGATTGGGCGCCTGTTTGCAGTTGAGGACGTTCCTTTGACCGTCCTGATCGACCGAGATGGTGTCGTCCGTTATGCCCATACCGTGAACGATCACACCAACCAAATGGCTATTCAGCGCGAGCTCAAAATACTTCTGGACGAATGAGTTTCCCGTGCAGCGAAGCGCGGGCTCCAGATAGAGATAGGTAGGAATCATGCATAGTTACATCCGACAAGTGCTCAAGCAGCTCAGAAAACACCTGGTGGTCGGTATGGCCGGTGTCGGCGCATGCGTCGTCGTGACGATGGCGCCCACGATCGCTGTAGCCGATCAAGCGGCGGCGTCCCCTAAGAGTTTAGAGGCGGACGTCCAATCCCTGAGGGAAGATGTCCTATCCCTGAATAAGGATCTGTCAGCGCTGGAAGAAGAACTGCTCTTTCCGGCCAATACCCAGGTCGCGGTCTTCCTCTCGCTTGACGTGGGCGCTTTTTTTGAACTCGATTCCGTCCAATTGCGGTTGGATAACAAAGAGGTTGCGAACTACCTCTATACCGAACGGGAGATCGCTGCGTTAAATCGGGGCGGAGTGCATCGCGTGTTTCTCGGTAACGTCGTGACGGGGAAGCACGAGATCGTGGCTTTCTTCACCGGCAAAGGCCCACACGGACGAGACTACAAACGCGGCGCGAATCTGTCGTTTGAAAAAAGCCAAGGCGCTAAGTACCTCGAATTGCGCATCTCCGATCGCCAGAACGCGCAACAGCCGGAGTTCACTGTTAAGGAATGGGAATAAGGTGTCTGCGAGGAGGTCGCCGCAATGAAGCGTCGATTCGTGCTCGGCTGTTGGGTCACGCTTGCAATGACGCTGACCGCTGCCGCCGCGAGCCGTCTGTCCCATACGGTCAATCCGGAGCTTCCGGTTCCCGGCCCGGGCGTCTTGCGACCGGTCGCTGTGCGGGATTTGCCTTACGGCGACGCGTTGTATTACTTCTATCTCGGGGACTATGAAACGGCGCTCGAACGGCTGCAATTTGCCGAGAGCAAGGGCCGTCTGCCCCACCATCGTGACGATGCTAAGCTGCTGATGGGCGGTATCGAGTTGACGCTGGGTGATTACGCGCAAGCGGCGCGGCTCTTCGCGGACGTCCTCGATCAGCCGAACGTTCCGGATAACGTCCACGATCGTGCCCACTTTTACCTCGGAAAAATGTGGTACCGGCGTGGGTATTACACCGAGGCGATTGATAGCTTGTCAGCCGCCAACCGAGGAACGTTACCGCCGGACTTCGACGGTGAGCGGCAGATGTTATTGGCTGAGGCCCTCATCGAGTCGCACCGCGACGGCGAGGCCGTCGCGATCTTGGAGCACTGGGAAGGGCCGTCCTTGTGGCGTACGTATGCCGAGTTCAATTTGGGCGTCGCACTCGTTCGCGCCGGCAAGGTGGATACGGGGATTCAAGTGCTCGACGCGCTGGGCCGACGCACAACGGATGGCGCGGAAGCATTGACGCTGCGCGACCAAGCCAATGTTGCGTTGGGATATGCACTAGTTCAACAACATCGCCCCGCAGAGGCGATTAGTGCGCTAGCCCGTGTTCGCGCCACTGGAGCCTATGCGACGAAAGCACTTCTGGGGGCAGGCTGGGCGGCTGCAGACGCAGGCAATTTCAAGGAGGCTCTCGCTCCATGGCTTGAGCTTCGCAGTCGCGGAGCCGGTGATCCGGCGGTTCAGGAGAGCTTCCTTGCGGTTCCGTTCGCGTATGCCCGGCTGGGCGCGGAAGCGCAGGCGGTCGAAGCCTACGAGCTGGCTCTTTCAGAATTCGAAGGCGAACTCGCCCAATTGGATGACGCCATCGCGCTGATTCGTTCCGGAGGGCTGGCCGCTGCGATAGAGGGCATGGACCGGGCCGCAGGCAGCCCGATAGCCGTTGAAATTCAGAAGGTGCCGGCCAATCGGTACCTCTATCAGCTGCTAGCGCGTGACGACTTCCAGGCCGCTTTAACCAATTGGCGCGATTTGGCGGCGGTCTCTAAGCGCCTTGATCTGCGGAACAACGACGTGGACGCGTTTGCGGAATTAATAGATTACCGTCGGCAACGATTCGAAAATCAACTTCCGAAAGACCTCGCAGCGCTGGATAGGAAGGACATAGACCGTCTCGTTCGGCGACGGACCGATCTAGAGGCACGGGTTGCGGAAGCCGATACGCACGCCGATCTCGCGGCGCTTGGAACCCCGCGTCAGCGCGCCATATGGAATGAGCTCGAGCGCATGGAGTCGATCATCGACCGGGCCGGCGATATCGAAGATCCCGAGATCGATGAGATGGCAGATCGCGTGGACTTTCTGAAGGGCTATTTGTACTGGGAATTGAGCGACGGCTTCAAATCCCGAGTTTGGACTGCAAAAAAGCGTCTCAGGGACGTGAATCATCTTCTGCATGAGTCGACGCGCAGCGCCACGCTTATTAAGGAAGCGCGCGAGCGGGTGCCTAACGAAAATAGCCTGCTCGAACGTCGCCTAAACGAACTCAGGCCGCGTATTGCCGCCATTCACGATCGATCGCAGGAGTTGCGCGATCGTGAAATGGGCGCGTTGGCCGAAATGGCGACAAGCGAGTTGCAGCGTGAAAAATCGCGAATCCGGGATTACGTATTGGAAGCTCGGTACTCGCTCGCAACCCTTTACGACCGTGCCGTAGCGAATCCTTCGACGAAGAAGGATTCGGCCCAATGAAACTCACACGTTCTCTGCTTTTGATGGCTGTTGCCGGCGTGTTTGCGCGCGCAGCAGTCGCCGCTGATTCTGCCCCTACGGTCGGCGACGTGATGAAACGTTCCGTTGAAGTGCGGACGGGCGTACTGGTCGCGCCCGATGCGGAACGCGCGCGGAAAAATTATGAGGCGTTCCTTGCGCTCTCTTCTGCCGACGATGCGTTGCGTGCCGACGCTATGCGTCGTCTCGCTGACCTGAGGCTTGAGGCGGGTGAGGAGGAGCGTATCGGTCAGGAGTTGGCGAGCGGGGCGCCGCTGCCTACCCGCGACGCAATCGCCTTATACTCACGATTGCTCGAAGCGGTACCCGACTATCCGCACGCTGACGCCGTCTACTACCAGTTGTCTCGCGCGTACGATGCGGCGGGTGATGAAGGCGCATCTGTAAAAGCATTGGAATCACTCATCTCCCGATTCCCCCGTAGCGGCTTGGCGGCTGAAGCAGAGTTCCGTCGCGGCGAATATTTTTTCAGTAAACGCCGTTGGGCCGATGCTGAGTCTGCCTACCAAACGATGCTGGAAAAGTTCCCGTCATCGGATTTCGTAGAGCAGGCGACGTATAAATTAGGCTGGGCGCGCTTCAAATCTGGAGATAACGACGGGGCACTCGACGCGTTCGTGCGGTTGTTAGATCGCGAGTTGGTCGCAACCAACGGTCGCGAAAAAGAGATGGATTCTTTTTCTCGGCCGCAGCGTGAATTGCTGGAGGATACACTTCGGGTATCTGCACTGATTTTCAGCGCTGAGGATGGCACGACGGGGATCGACAAGTTCCTGGCCAGAGTGGGCAGGAAGCCCTACGAGGATCACCTGTTCGCGACGCTTGGCGACCTGTATGCCTCAAAAGAGCGCTGGACAGATGCGGCGGGTGCCTATCGAGGCTTCGCTAAATTGTCGCCCTGGCATGAGCGTGCGCCGATTCTGCAGAGCGTTGCCATTGACGCCTATCGACGCGGAGGATTTACGCAATTGGTCTTGGCGGCCAAGCAGGACTACGTAGAGCAGTATGGGACTGACGCTCCGTATTGGAGTCATCACTCGGCCGCCGATATGCCGCTTGTCGTTCGGGAAGTGAAGCAAAACCTCCAAGATGTGGCGGCCTACTATCACGAGCGCGCGCAGGCCTCGAAGCTGGCCTCGGATTATCAAGACGCGGCGCGGTGGTACCGCGAGTACCTTAAAGAATTTCCGAAAGATGACGCGGCCGCTGAGACGGCGTACCTACTGTCCGACGCGTTATTCGAAAGCCGCCAGTACAGCGCGGCGGCCGATGAATACTTGAAAGTCGCCTATGACCTTCCGTCGACGTCGCGTTCGGCGACGGCCGCCTACGCCGCCGTGGTTGCGTTCGAGAAACAGGAGGCGCTCAGTGCCGGTGATGAGCGTGCGAAACTGCATGCGCTATCGCTGGAGGCAGGCCTGCGCTTTGCGACAGCGTTTCCCGACCATCCCGAAAGCGGGGCTGTGTTGGTGCGCGTCGCCCGGCAGCGCTTGGAGGATCGCGACTTCGCGGCTGCAGTGAGCGTTGCCGCGCAGGCAGTGGATCGGCAGCCGGCTCTGCCCGATCGCTTGCTACAGGATGCGTTGCTGGTTTCCGCCAATGGCGAGTTTGAATTGGGCCATTTTGATCTGGCCGAGAAGGCTGGCATTCAGTTGCTCCGCCTTATCGCGCCAGCCGACGGTCGGCGCGCGGCTATCGAGGAGAGGGTGGCGGCGTCGATTTACCGTCAGGGCGAGATCCAGCGCGACGCGGGCCGGCAACTGGAGGCAGCTCAGACATTCCTTCGAGTGGCTCGTGTCGTACCGAACTCACCGGTTCGGGAAACAGCGATGTTTGATGCGGCAGCGGCTTGGCTCGCTGCGGAGCAATGGCCGCAAGCGATTGAGGTGCTGGAGCAGTACCGGAAGGACTACCCGCGCAGCGAGCGTCAGCCGGAGGTGACACGCCGATTGGCAGCCGCGTACTTGGCAGCGAAGGATCCTTTGACTGCAGCAAAAGAGTTTGAGCGAATCGCGTCCCTGCCAGGTGGTGATGCCGGGACGCAGCGCGAGGCGCTTTTACAGGCCGCCGAGCTCTACGATAAGGCCGGCAATGGCGCCGCCGCGGCAAGCGCTCGGGACGTATATGTCCACCGTTTCCCAGAACCGTTCAGTGCCGCATTGGAGGTTCGCCAGAAATTGGCGGACTACGCTCGCTCCGTCGGGAATGCATCGAAGCGTGCCGCGATTCTGGAAGAACTGGTGCGCGTTGAGGCGGCGGCGGGCGCCCAGCGCGATGACCGCAGCCGTTCACTAGCGGCTCAAGCAAGTCTCGAACTTGCAACACCGCTACGCGATGCATTTTTCGGCCTTCGGCTGACGAGTCCGCTGAAGAAGTCGTTAGAGGCAAAGCGAGCGGCACTGCAAAAAGCATTGCACGAATACGAAAAAGCGGACGCTTATGCGGTCGAAGATGTATCAACATCCGCAACCTATGAAATGGCAGAGCTTTATCGCCGGCTTGCACAGGATCTGTTGAAGGCGGAGCGGCCGAAGAACCTGTCGCCCGATGCGCTAGAACAGTTCGGACTGCTACTCGAAGAACAAGCCTTCCCGTTCGAGGAAAAAGCCATCGCGTTGCATGAGATTAATGCCGCACGAGTGATCTCCGTGGGTCTTTACAACGACTCTGTCCGTCGCAGCATGGACGCGCTGAGCGAGATGAAGCCCGCTCGGTACGGAAAATTGGAAGCTCCAGAGGAGTTGTCGATTGATATGATCGCCGGCCCTAGCGGATCCCCGTCATTGGACGTGAACGTGCGATTCCAAGAGGCCGTCGCGTTAGCGCCGACGAATTCTGTCCGCGCAGAGGCGGAATTGAAAACAATCATCGAACAGGCCCCGGATGCGACGGGTCCGTATCTGAATGAAGCGATTCTGGCGGCTAACGCTGGTCGTTACTCGGACGCTCAGGCTCTGCTGCAGCGTGCGTTGGCGCATACGCCGGACCAAGTCAGTGTGCTGGATGAGCAGGGGATCGTATTGCGGCATTTGGGACAATTCACCGCTGCCGCGATGGCCTATGAAGCGGCGCTCAAGGCGGACCCCGAGAGTGTTAAGGCGCGCCGAAATTTCGGTGTATTGCTGGACCTTTACTTAGGCCGTTCGGATGAGGCGGTCCGTCTCTGGAAACAGGCGATTGAGATCGAAGGAACCGATAAGACGCTAGAGGGCTGGATCGCTGAGGTGGCGCATCGGGTGCCATCACCCAAGTCTTCCGGTAAGGGGGAGCCGAATTGAAACGTAAGGCATACCTGGTTTGTCTGCTCGCCGGGGTCATTGGTGCTCCGGCCTTCGCGGCTGATCCACCGGCAAAGTCGCCATCGGCTTCGGCGGCTCAGCCTCCCGTGGCGGCCAAAGAGGGAGGCGCTTCCAAGGCGATGGACCATCTTGATCTCGATTCCACCGAAGTGACGGGAAATCGCGAGCTGCCGAAGGTGATGGTGATCGTGCCGTGGAAGCATACCGATCCCGGTGAAGTCGCCGGACGCCCTGCGCACAGTCTTATGGATGAAGTACTCAAGCCCATTGACCGCGACGTATTGCGTCGGGAGATGGGTTACTACGACAAACTCGGCGCCGCGAAGCCTGAGTCCCATACTCAGCCTGAGAACTAGTCCACGGTTTCGTTTACATATTTCGTTTCCAATCCGGTCACCGCGCCTTTTCGGCGGGCCGAGCACTACGGAGCATTGCATGCACGCCTTTGACGTTGTCATCAACTTCTTCAGACAGGGTGGATTTTTCCTCTATCCGATCGCCCTGGTTTGGATTATCGGACTTGCAATCGCCGTTGAGCGGTTCGTCTACCTTAATCGGGTTGGATCGGGTAACGATCGTCTTTGGGGCGAGCTGCAACCTTTGTTTGAGGCCGGTAACTTTGCGAAAGCGACCCAGACGGTTGCGGCTTCAGAGGGTGCTCTGGCTCAGGTGATGCGGTACGGTTTGAGCCGAATCGCAACGGCGCGTCGTCGCGATGACGTCGAGAAAGCGATGGAAGAGAGCCTCGTAGAGGTGGTTCCGCAGCTTGAGCGTCGGACGCATTACCTGTCGGCGCTGGCAAATATTGGCATGCTCATGGGCCTGTTCGGAACCGTCTTGGGCCTCATCAATGCGTTCGCTGCTGTCGCACAGGCAAATCCGGCTGAGAAAGCGAGCCTGTTGTCCGGCAGCATCTCCGTGGCCATGAACAACACGGCGCTCGGTTTGTTGTCTGCGATCACGTTGTTATTGTCACACCTGTATTTAGAGACGAAGACGACCAATATCGTCGATGGCCTTGAGGTCGTTAGCGTCAAGTTTCTGAACGCGCTCTCGGAGCGTAACGCGCAATCGCAGTCTACGAATACGGCGGGCTGAAACCATGGCCGGCTCGAAGCTTCGCGGCCGCCAAGCGCGCAACCATGCGCGCTACAAGGGTCGGAACGATATCAATATCGTTCCGATGCTGGATATTTTTACGATTTTGCTTTTCTTTCTGATTTTTACGGCGGTTTTCTCAAAGACCCATATCGTGGAGTTGGACTTACCTGCGAAGAGCACCGAGGCGCTAAAGTTGCCTGATTCGCTCCAGTTGGAAGTTGTGGTTCGCAAGGATCAGCTTGTGGTCCAGGATCGGAATACCGGACCGCTGAAGCCGCTGCCGAATGTCGATGGGCATTACGATTTTGAGGGGCTCAACGCGTTTTTGGCGCGAGTTAAGGCGCAAGTCCCTACGCTTCGCAACGCAACCGTGCTCTTGGATCCCGATATTTCCTACGACTCAATTGTGGCGACGATGGATGCCGTTCGTGCCTTTGATGGCATTGAAGATGGCGTCCCCGCGAAGGGAGAGCTGTTTCCGGTGATTGCTCTGGGTGATGCGCCTCAGGAGGGCCGGTCGTGACACGATTGGTTCGTCGTAAGCCTAAAGCGGGCGGATCCGGTCACGGCATGCCGGCGCTCGTGCCCATGATTGACATGCTCGTCATCTTGGTCGTGTACATGCTGGTGCACACGTCCGACTATGAGATTCTTCCGAATACGAAGAATATCTCCATACCGTCGTCGGTATCGGAGACGAAGCCGAATAATTCAACCGTCATGATGATCACGAAGGACACGGTGTTCGTGGACGGCAAGATCGCAGCATCCGTAGCGGACATTGAGCGCGGTGACGCTGCGAGCCTCCACGCTCTTGAGAACGCGCTCAATGCGTCGACGCATACCGAGGCTGTCCTCCGCGCAACCGACTCCAAGCCGGCGGAAGTGACGGTTATGGCCGACAAAAATCTGCCCTATAGCCTCCTAAAAGCGGTGATGACGGCGGCCACCGAAGCGCATGTCGCAAAGCTATCGCTGGGTGTCGTAGAGAAAGAGAGTCAGATCAAGCCGCCAGGAGGTGGCTGATATGACGACCACGTTAGTCAACTATCGCATTTATGACCTGCCGCTGGCCGCGGACTCCGAGCAGGAACGGCGATTTAAACGGTATATACGCGCCGGCGTTTTGGTCTGGTTGGCCATTATTGTGGGCGTGAAACTGATACCGGTTCCGCCGGCCGCGGTTGTGCCGGCCAAGCAACTCATTAACGCCACGGTTGAACTTAAGCTCAACGAGCCGCCGAAGCCGGACGTGCAGCCGAAGAAGCCTGAGCCAAAGGTTGCTCCCAAAGTGGCTCCGGTTGCACCCGCTCCGGATGCGCGGCGTGAGGCACAAAAGGCGCTTTCCGCGATGAAGGACGAGTTCGCAAGCCTTCGTTCGCTCCTCAAGTCGGAGCCGCTCGCAAGCGCAAAGCCCCTAAAAGCGCGGGTCGACGGCCCAGCACGGTCGGAACGATCGCTGTTGACCTCCAATATCGCCACAGCCAGCGGCGGCATTAATACCGCGGCCATGAGCAGTGGTTTCGGTGGCGGAACGGGGTCCTTGAAGGGTCATGCAACGATGCAAGGGATTCAGTCCTTTGCGGACGGGATGAAGCAGAACGGGGAGGGTGCACGCCGATCGGGTACGAGCGGTAAGGCGGCGCGCAGTCGTGAAGAGATTGAAATGGTCTTCGATCGTAATAAATCGTCGATCTACAACCTCTACAACCGTGCGTTGCGAAACGATCCAGCCCTGCAGGGTAAAGTCGTCATCCAATTAACGATTCTCCCGACCGGTGAAGTGACCGACTGTAAGGTGATCTCAAGCGAGCTGAAGAACGAAGAGCTTGAGCGTAAGTTGATCGCGCTGATCAAAATGTTCCATTTTGAAAGCAGAGACGTTGAGTTGATCACGACGACCAAGCCGATCGACTTCTTCCCCGGGTGATCGCTCCCGGCGATTGGGTCGCATGGTTGCGCGTACTGCACGTGAGCGCAGTGAGCGCGTCGATCGCGTTATTCGCTGGCCGTAGCCTGGCCTCCTTGCGTGGGAGGCCGTGGCCGCGTCGCGGATGGATAGGCATCGCGCCGCATATGGTGGACACCGTATTGCTGGTCAGCGCGGTCTGTCTGATCGTCGTGCTGCGTCAGTATCCGTTTGCGGCAGCGTGGGTGACGGCTAAGTTAATTGGCCTCATGGTGTATATCGCGCTGGGTGCGGTGGCGATGCAGAGTCATCTCGCTCGTTGGATACGCGCACTGTGCTTGGGCGCTGCGGCGCTGGTCGCCGTTTATATGGCATTGACGGCTTTGCATCACGACCCGAATCCCGGGCATTGGTTTTCGTCTTGCGTCGATTATCCCACTGGCGCGCCGCCTTGAAGGGTGGTCCAGCTCGTTCAAAGGTCTGGTGTTAGGGAGTTCTGACCGGATTTTGAGCTCCGTGGGTTGGTGAGCGTCGCAGTGCCTCGAGCACCAGAATACCAACGACGATCAGTGCGACACCCAGCCACTGCGCGATGCTGAATCGTTCTCCAAAGAGCCACGCTCCCAACAATATGGTCGTCGGTGGCCCCACGGTACTGACGACCGACGCGCGAGGTGCGCCCAAGCGCCGCACGCCTTCCGCCATGGCAAGCATCGGGACGACCGTCGCGAAGAGTACGAGGCCGGCAAAAAGAGCGATGTCGCGATGGTCCCAATGGGTTTGCCAATGGGCTCCGCTCACGACATGGTGGAACCCAAGACAGGCGGTGGCGGCGGCCAGCGCGTACACCGTATATGCGGCGCTACCGATCACCTGAGACCAACGGTCGCCGGTGACGTAATAGATCGCAGACGTCATTGCGCAGGCGAGCACGAGACCGGCGCCGGTCAGATTGGCGTGCAAAATGTGCAAATCGAGTCCCGTGACAACCATGAGAATGCCGGCGTAGGTAATGAGGAGCGCGCCGAGCATGGAACCGTCGGGGCGACGGCGGTAGAGGCCAGCATCTATCAAGACGACGATCGACGGATACGAGAAAAGTAGGACGCGCTCAACACTGGCATCAATCAGTTGGAGCGCTTGAAAGTCGAACCGGGCGCCGAAGTAATAGCAGGCGATGCCTGCAAATACGGTCCAAGCAAGGGCGGTAGGGTGACGGGGCGCTAAGGTCTGAGCGCCCTGAGTCAGTACCGTCCAGAAGGCCATGCAAGGCAGGGCATACAGAGCGCGGAGTAGCACGACCGTCTCGACGGACCAACCATCCGCATACAGCGCTTTAGCGAATACGCCTTTGGAGGCAAATCCTATTGCGCCGATCATGGCGAGAGAGAGCCCGAGCATCGAGCGACTCCCCGGTCGGATATCGCGGGTCACGTCGACGGATTGGCGTCGTCGCCCAGGTGCCACTGTGTGAATTCATCGACGGCGAGACGCCCCGGCCGATACCGGTTAATCGGTGCGTCGTTATCCGGATATCCCAGCGAAACGCCACAGACGAGCATCTGTGTGTCCGGTACACCCAGTGAGGAGCGCACGACGCTATCGAACGGGACCCAAGCCGCTTGAGGGCAGGTTGCCAAGCCGGCCTCCAACGCTGCCAACATGAGGTTCTGCAGAAACATTCCGCAATCGATCAGGCTACCTCGCCCGAGATCACGGTCGAGGAATAAGAACAGCCCGATGGGTGCACCAAAGAATTCGAAATTCCGCAATTCTTGGGCGAGCCCAGCCGCTCTGTCGCCCTTCTGGATACCGAGCAACCCGTACAAGCCCCATCCGCAGGCGCGACGCCGCGCGAGATACGGATCGCGCCATTGTTGTGGGTAATAGTCGTAACCATCCGCGGGCCGATCATCCGCAGACAGAGCCGCCGCACGGACGTTAGCGCAGACGCGAGCCCGGCTCGCGCCCGCAACGACGTGAACTTGCCAAGGTTGGATGTTGGTGCCGCTGGGGGCGTAGCCGGCGGCGCCGAGTACGGCGCGGATCAACTTCACGGACACTGGGCGAGGCAGGAATGCGCGGGTTGAACCGCGGTCCCGCATAAGTTGAGTGGCAGACATTGGAAACCCGTATCACAGCCGACGTGCGAATTTAAGCCATATCGGCCCAATCCGCACGGGAGTTACTTATTCGCGTTCCCCCATCCGCTTTGCAACGAGGCTATCTCGTGCACGTTCCAGTCGTGCCGTCAGGCTCGGACCGAGTTTGAGCGCTACGCCAATGGAGAGGACGTCAATCAGCGTCAGTTGCGCCAATCGAGTCGTCATCGGCGTATAGACGTCCGTGTCTTCATCGACCGATATTTCCAATGGCACTTCGCACAGACGAGCGATGGGAGAGCCCGGCGGCACGATACCGATGATCGACGCGCCCGCATCTCGAGCGATTTCGACGCTGGACATGAGATCGATCGTACGTCCCGTACTGGAAATCGCGACCACAACGTCACCGCGCCCAAGCATCGTGGCTGCCATGGCGTGGAGGTGGGAGTCCGAATAGGACATTGCCTGCAGGCCGAGACGGAAAAACTTGTGGCGGGCGTCGGCGGCGACGATGCCGGAGCTCCCGAGGCCGTAAAACTCTACGCGCCGGGCATGGGCAATCATGGCAACAGCGGTTTCAATGCGTTCCGCCGGGATTTGCCCCGCGACGTCCTGAAGCGTGCGCGTCGCTCGCTGGAAAACCTTCGACGTGAGTTCAGCGGGAGAATCGGTGGCGGCAATGTCGCGATGCAAGAACGTTGCGCCGGTCGCCAAGCTCTGCGCGAGACGCAGTCGAAACGTCTGATACCCGTCCAACCCTAAGGAACGACAGAATCGAATGACGGTGGGGTCACTGACCCCTGCGCGTGCCGCCACTGCCGAGAGCGCGCTCCGCAGAACCCACGCGGGGGCCGACAGAACCACATCTGCCACTTTGGATTCCGCAGGCGTGAGCGACGGTCGGAGTAAACCGACACGTCGCAGCAATTCCGCTTCAGGTTCGGGCGTGACTTCTGCAGGCGTTCGGGGCGAGGGATTCATGGTTAGAAAGTCTCGTCATACCAAGTAAATCCGTCGCGAGCGATGAGGGCGCCGGACGTTGAAGGCCCCCAGCTCCCCGCGGAATACGGACGAGGACCGTCGTGGTCGGCATCCCATGCTTCACGGATGGGGTCAATCCACTTCCATGCTGCTTCGACTTCGTCTCGTCGCATGAACAGCGTCAGATTCCCTTGAATCGCATCTCCCAACAATCGCTCGTACGCATCAAGTGGGCGCGCTTTGAAACTTTCGCCAAGATCCAACGACAGATCCACCGGGCGCAGCCGCATCGACTCGCCCGGCGCTTTCGCCATGATCCGAAGCGTGATCGATTCATCCGGCTGCAGCTGAATGACGAGGCGGTTCGGAGGGGCGGAATTGAAGGGGCCCGCGAAAATCGAATGCGGTACAGCGTCGAACGTGATGACGATCTCGCCAACGGCGCGTTGTAATCGCTTGCCGGTACGCAGATAGAACGGCACGCCAGCCCAGCGCCACGAGTCAATTTCCGCCTTGATCGCGACGAAAGTCTCCGTGCGACTGTCCGGATCCACCCCCGGTTCTTCCAGATAGCCGAGCGAGCGACCGTTTCCGATGGGGCCGGCACGGTATTGGCCGCGCGCTGTCTTGAGAAGCGCCTCGGCTTCTCCTATGGGACGCAGCGCTCGCAAAACTTTGAGCTTTTCGTCGCGCACGGCATCCGCTGAGCTGTTTGCTGGAGGCTCCATGGCCAGAATGCACAGCAATTGCAACAGGTGGTTCTGCACCATGTCCCGCAACGCGCCAGTTCGGTCGTAAAAGTCGCCCCGAGATTCGACGCCTAATTGCTCTGCCACGGTAATTTGGACGTGGCGAATTTGCCCTCTGCGCCAGAGTGGCTCAAACAGTGCATTGCCGAAGCGCAACGCCAACAGGTTCTGGACGGTCTCTTTGCCCAAATAATGGTCGATACGGTAGATCTGTGATTCCTGAGCGATCGCGCCTACGGTGTCATTGATGCGACTGGCCGATTCGCCATCCTCACCCAGCGGCTTCTCCAGCATGATGCGGGAGGTTGGCGTCACAATCCCGGCGGCCGACAGTTCGCGGCAAATCGACGCAAAAAGATCGGGTCCAGTCGACAAGAAAAAGATCCGAACGATCTTTGCTCGGCCTTCGAGCGCGCGCGACAGCGATTGGTAATCCTCTGAGAGGGTGGCATCCACCTTGACGTAGCCAAGCAGCGGAGCAAAGCCGCTCCAGACTTCGTCTCGGAAGGCGTCGCCGAGATACTGGCGGCATTTTTCTTCGACCTTGGCGACGAATTCAGCGGTCGTTAAGGACGTTCGCGCAACGCCCAAAATGCGAGCGTCCGGCGGGATCAATCCATCGGCAAACCGCCGATACAAGGCGGGTAGCAATTTGCGCATTGCAAGATCGCCGGTGCCACCGAACAAGACCAAGTCAAATGCCGGAGCGGCGCTATTAACGGGTGACGCAGAACGTGTTTCAGTGCTCATAGTTTGTAGTGTAACTACAAATTTTAAATCTGGAAATACTACGAAAGGGTCCCGGGTCGAAATTTATAACTTGTTGATAAATAAATCTGTAATAAAGTCTCCTCTTGATATTTGTCGTTCTTTTGTAGTTAAACTACTGTAGTTTTGAGTATGAGTTGGAATTTATATGTCGGTACAGACTGTCGTTAACCCGGTCATCCAGGCCGTTACCGAACGCATCGTCGCGCGCAGTGCTGAGACGCGTCGGGCGTATCTCGCTCGCCTGGAAGAGGCACGCTTGCACACTGCTGCCCGTGGCCGCCTGTCGTGCGCGAATTTGGCGCACGTCAGCGCGGCGGGAGAGGGCGATAAAGAGTCGCTCAAAGGCGCACGCTGGCCGAATCTCGCCATTGTTACCGCGTTCAATGACATGTTGTCGGCGCACCAGCCCTACGAGCGCTACCCCACTGTTATAAAAGCCGCCGCTCGCGCCGTGGGCGCTATCGCGCAGGTGGCCGGTGGCGTTCCGGCTATGTGCGACGGCGTAACTCAGGGGCGCGCCGGCATGGAGCTATCGCTCTTCAGTCGCGATTTGATTGCGATGTCTGCGGGCATCGCGCTCAGCCACGATGCCTTTGATGCGGCGTTGTACTTAGGCGTCTGCGACAAAATAGTGCCCGGCTTGGTGATGGGTGCGCTGACCTTTGGGCATCTACCGGCCGTCTTTCTGCCGTCGGGACCGATGCCCAGCGGGCTACCCAACAAAGAAAAAGCGCGGATCCGTCGCGAGTATGCGGAAGGTAAAGTCGGTAGGGACACGCTACTTGAGGCGGAATCGCAGAGTTACCACTCCGCCGGTACCTGCACGTTCTATGGCACTGCCAACAGCAATCAGATGTTGATGGAGGTGATGGGGCTGCACGTGCCGGGCTCCGCCTTTGTTCCGCCGGGGACTGCCTTGCGGGATGCTCTGACCGTGTACGGCTCGCAACTTGCTGCTCGGATCACGGCGCTCGGCGACGAATATCGCCCTGTCGGTCGCATGGTCGACGAGCGTACCTTTGTGAATGCCATGGTGACCCTGCTGGCGACGGGCGGATCGACCAACCACACGATCCACTTAATCGCGATGGCCGCTGCCGGTGGGATTCGAATTGATTGGGACGACTTCGATGCACTGTCGAGCGTCGTTCCGCTCATTGCCCGGGTTTACCCGAATGGGTCTGCCGATGTGAATCATTTTCACGCCGCGGGCGGAACCGGCTTTGTCATACGGCAGCTGATTCGGGGAGGGCTCCTCCATGCCGATGTACAAACTGTCGTGGGGCAAGGATTGGAGTCCTATACGCGCGATCCGTTCCTGATCGACGGGCGCCTAGAGTGGCGTGATGGCCCTGAAAATAGCCTAGCGCCGGATGTGCTTCGCGAGATTGAAAATCCATTCGACGGGCACAGTGGATTACAGGTCTTGCAAGGTAATCTTGGACGAGCGGTCATCAAGACGTCTGCCGTAGAACCCGAGAATCGGATCGTCGAGGCGCCAGCGATCGTGTTTGAGGATCAGGATTCTCTCGTGGCAGCGTTCACGGACGGTCTGCTGTTTCGCGACTTTATCGCTGTGATTCGCCGCCAAGGGCCGCGTGCCAACGGCATGCCGGAATTACATCAATTGACGCCCGTCCTATCGTCATTGATGGCGAAAGGGTTCAAGGTCGCGCTCGTGACCGACGGTCGTATGTCGGGTGCTTCGGGCTCCGTTCCTGCGGCCATACACGTCACCCCGGAAGCCCATGCGGGCGGCCCCCTTGCCAAGGTGCGCGACGGTGATCTCATTCGGCTGGATGCGCAAGCGCGCACGTTAGAAGTCAAAGTGGACGCGACTGACTTTGCGGCTCGCACATTCGCCGTTCCGTCGGGCCAGAGCGCATTTGGCACCGGTCGTGAACTTTTTGGCGCGTTTCGGCGAGTGGTCTCTTCAGCGGAAGAAGGAGCGATTGTATGTCTGTGAATAAACTCGGTGTCCGTGATGTGCTCGCCATCGCTCCGGTCATCCCGGTCATCGTGATTGATGACGTCCGCGATGCAGCGCCGCTCGCACGTGCGCTGGTCGACGGTGGCTTGCGCGTCTTAGAGGTCACGTTACGGACGCCCGCGGGGCTGCCGGCCATCGCGGCGATGCGCGACGCCGCGCCCGAGGCAGTCGTCGGTGCGGGTACCGTTCTCGACGAACGGCAGTTACACGCGGCCGTGGAGGCTGGCAGCCAATTCATCGTGTCGCCCGGATTTTCGCCGACCCTCTGTCGAATCGGCGCTGGCCTCGGCGTTCCCATGTTGCCCGGCGTCGTCACCGCCACCGAAATCATGGCTGCCCTGGAAGCTGGGCTCGATACCCTCAAGTTTTTTCCGGCAGCGCGCAGCGGTGGAGCGGCCTTGCTGAAGGACTTTGCATCCGTTTTTGGCCAGGTCAAATTTTGCCCAACCGGCGGCATCGATATGCGGTCTGCGCCAGACTATTTGGCATTGTCCAACGTCCTGTGCGTTGGTATGTCGTCGGTGGCGACGGCGGACGCGATACGCTCGGGCGATTTTGCGGGGATCACTGAGCGTGCCCGGATGGCGGCAGCATTGCGTTGACGCGCGACAGGTCCAATCATGGGTGAGGCGCCGCCGCGGTATCCACGCCTGATAAGATGTGTGCGACTACAGCGCTCAGCGTGACATCCCATGTATCGACAAAATATCCAATTTCCGGCGAAAGACGCGCCATTGCGCGAGGACGTTCATTCCCTCGGCGGGTTGGTGGGCGAAATTTTGCTGGAACAGTGTGGTGAGGCCAGGTTTGATCTGGTCGAGGGTGATCGTGTCGCTGCCATCGCGCGCCGTGAGGGAGACGCGAACGGCGTCACCGAACTGAGTGCCCGAACGGAGGGCCGAGCGCCCGATGTCGCGCGCGACCTGGTGCGGGCGTTTTCGACCTGGTTTCAGGTCGTGAATCTCGCTGAAAAAGTGCACCGCATTCGGCGCCGACGAGAATATTTGAATGACTCCACGGCGCCTCAGCCGGGCGGGTTGGACGAAGCGCTCGCGCGCCTCGTCCGCGACGGTTGGTCGCTGGCTGCGGTATTGGGGTTATTGAAGCGGATCAATGTCTATCCAGTCTTCACCTCGCACCCAACCGAATCGACGCGACGGACGATATTGCGAAAGCAGGCGCGCCTCGCGCAATTACTCTTGGATCGATTTGACCCGACGCTGGTGCCGAGCGAACGGCGGGCCAACTGGGAGCAAATCCGGACGGAACTCACGACGCTCTGGCAAACCGAAGATCACCCGCGGGAAAGGCTGACGGTCTCGGATGAACGCGAGCACGTTTTGTATTTCTTGTCTGAAGTCCTTTATGCAATTGTGCCCGCGTTTTACGAAGACCTGGCCGCATCGTTGAGTCGTGCCTTTCAGACGGACGTTACTCCGGAGTCTCTGCCGAAGCTCATTCGATTCGGGTCGTGGGTGGGCGGCGATATGGATGCTGCTCCCGACATTAACGGTAAGACGATACGGGATACGCTGCAGCGCCAGCACTTGGTCATCGTCAATGCCTACTTTCAAGAAGTGCAGCGTTTAGGGGAGCGCTTGTCCCAAAGCGCGAGTCGTGTACGAGTTGCCGGTCCCCTGCAGCAACGGTTGGACGAGTACGCGCGGATCGGACTGACTTCCGCGGACTCAGCGCCGGCTCGCCATGACCGAATGCCGTATCGCGAGTTTTGCGGGCAGATTGCAGCGCGTCTCAGGAACACCTACGAAGGGCGGCCGCATCACTACGAGAATTCGGCGGAGTTGGCGGCTGACGTTCGTTTGATGGCGACCAGTTTGTCGGCTCACCAAGGCGCTCGCGCGGGCCTATTTCATGTCTATCGACTGCTGCGCCGCATCGATACGTTCGGATTTCATCTGGCCACGTTGGACGTCCGTCAACATGCCAACGTTCATCGCATGGTCGTCGGTAAAGGCCTCGGCGACGAGATGTTTGCGGAACGCACTCAAGAGGAGCGCTTAGAACGCGTGCGTAGAGCCCTCGAGCGCGATGAAGGGCCGGGATATTCACTCGACGCCATTGGCCGTCGCACCCTATCGGTATTTGAACAGCTTTATCACGCGCGTCACCGCTACGGCCGCGAGGCGACCGGTGACTACGTCGTGAGTGGCGTGCAGGGCGCAGAAGACATTCTCTCGGTTCTGCTGCTCGCACGCTGGGCCGAAATGACGGATAAGAAATCCGGCGCAGTATTGCTCGACGTGGCTCCTTTGTTCGAGAGCGTGGGCTTACTCTCGGACAGTGAGGGCATTATCCGTAATCTGTTAGCGGAGCCACTCTATCGCGAACACGTCCGACACCGTGGTGAGCGGCAAGGCGTGATGTTCGGTTATGGAGAAAGTAACAAGGACAGCGGCGTCATCATGTCGCGCTGGTTGCTCAATCGCGCCCAGAAATCGATGGCGGAATTCTGTCGGAGTCAGGGTATTACGTTTATAGCGTTCCACGGACGAGGCGGCGCCACCAGCCGTGGCGGTAGCCGTACCGCAACCTTGCTGCGTGGATCGGCGCCCGGGAGCTTCCACGGGACGCTTCGCGTGACAGAGCAGGGCAGCGGCATCAATCAGGGATATTCGCTTCAGTCACTCGCCATGCGTACCCTCGAGCAAGCATTCAGCGCCGCTGCGCTTGCGTTGGCGCAGAAGCCGGTGTCGACCGAAGCGGACGCGCGTCACGCAGAGGTCATGGAGCAGTTGAGTGAAGCCAGCCAAGTGGCTTATCGGCGCTTAGTGTTTGGCACCAAAGATTTTTGGGAGTATTTCAGGGAAGTCTCGCCGATCGACGTGATTGAACGCATGCAGATCGGTTCGCGCCCGGTGTCCCGCCCCGGCAGTACGGGTATCGAAGGCATTCGAACCGTGCCCTGGGCGTTTGCTTGGAGTCAGTGCCGACACCTGCTGCCTTCATGGTACGGGGTGGGTTCCGGATTTGATGCAGTCGCTGCGAACGGCGGCGCCGAGGTGTTAGACCAGATGATGGCGAAGATGCCATTTTTCAGCGTGCTCATTGACGAGGTCGAGTTTGCACTTGCTGTCGCCGATATGGATATCGCCAGTTGGTACAGTGAATTGGTGGCTCCGGAGCGGCGAGGAATCTTTGATCTCATTCGCGCGGAGCACGAGCGGACAACCGGTTGGATTCTGCGCTTGCGTGGACAGCATAAATTGCTGGACGGTGAGCCCGCCCAGCAACGGGGTATGAAATTACGCAATCCCTATGTAGACCCGATGCACCTGATGCAAATTGATTTGCTACGCCGCTGGCGGGAGACGGGTCGCGAGGACCGTATCCTCCTGGACGCGCTCGTCGCATCAACGAGCGGGATTGCTCAGGGGTTGCAGGCGACCGGCTAGCGATCCCGGCCGGTCAACATTCGGGGACGTTTACCGCAAGGCCACCCTGCGAGGTTTCCTTGTAGATGGCCGACATATCCTCGCCGGTCTGGCGCATGGTGGCGATCACTTGGTCCAACGTTACCTTGTGTGTCCCGTCACCGCGCATCGCGAGGCGCGCCGCGTTGATGGCTTTCACCGCACCCATTGCGTTGCGTTCTATGCACGGTATTTGCACCAAACCGGCAATGGGGTCGCACGTAAGACCGAGGTTATGCTCCATGCCGATTTCTGCGGCATTTTCGATTTGCTCGTTGGTTCCATTGAGCGCAGCGACCAGGCCGCCCGCGGCCATGGAGCAGGCGACGCCCACTTCGCCTTGGCACCCCATCTCGGCACCGGAGATGGAGGCGTTCATTTTGTAGAGCATGCCGATCGCGCTTCCGACCAAGAGGAAGCGCAACACGCCCTCGTCGCTCGCGCCGGGTTCAAACCGGCGGTAATAGGTCAGAACGGCGGGAATAATCCCGGCGGCGCCGTTGGTCGGGGCTGTCACGACCCGACCGCCAGCGGCATTCTCTTCGTTCACGGCGAGCGCGTAGGCGTTGACCCAGTCCATGGCCAGCATGGGGGAGTTGGACGGCGCCTCGGTGAGTTGACGGTACAGCTTTGGTGCCCGTCGACGAACCTTCAGCACACCCGGCAGTATTCCTTGCGCCTGAAAGCCGCGCTCAATACAGCTCTGCATGACTTCCCAGATACGCTGCAGCGCAGCAATCGTCTCGGCGCGCGGACGGAAGACTGCTTCGTTTGCCAAAACCAATTCGTACAGGTCGAGCCCGCTCGCCCGCGCGCGGTCCAGCAACTCGCGAGCCGATTCAAAGGGGTGCGGTACGACCGTGGCGTGCTGATTGCCATCGGTGACGTCCATTTCGTCGGCTCGCGCCACGAAGCCGCCGCCGGTGGAGTAGTACTCCTCGCGGGCAAGTACCTGCCCCTCAGCGTCGAGGGCCGTGAATCGCATGCCATTGGAATGACCGGGCAACGTCTGGTCACGATGCCAGAGGACGTCCAGCGGCTCGTCAAATTCGATCTCGTGCGTACCGCCAAGCATCAGCCGGTGGCTTGTCCGAATGCGATGCAGGGACGGCTCAACTGCGGCAGGGTCTAGCGTATCGGGGGAATGGCCCTCCAGACCCAAGAGCACCGCGAGGTCGGTGCAATGTCCTCGTCCGGTGAGGGCGAGTGACCCGTACAGTTGAGCGCCGACTCGGACCGTCTTATCCAAGACGCCCATGGACGTGAGATCCCCCACGAACCGTCGTGCCGCATTCATTGGTCCCATCGTGTGCGAACTGGAAGGGCCAATACCAATTTTGAAGATGTCGAGTACGCTCAAGCTCATAGCGAGAGTTTTACCTACGCGCGCTAGGAGTCGCAATCACCGCAATGCAATGCAATCGTTACGATGTCGCGGATACACTATCCAGTGTCGCTTCCGATTCGAACGGAACCGTTTAAGGCTGCTGAAAATCATGTCAGACGTATCTCGGACGGTATGTGTGTACTGCGCGTCCAGCGACGGCAAGGATCCGGAGCACCTTCGTGTTGCCCGCCGACTGGGCGAGTTGCTCGCCGAACAAAAGTATTCGCTCGTCTACGGCGGCAGCCGTATGGGCGCGATGGGCGCCGTGGCGGATGGGGCGCTGTCTCGCGGCGGTCACGTGACAGGCGTCATGCCCGATTTTCTTCGCCGGCTTGAACTGGCGCACAACGCGCTGTCGGAGTTGCACATTGTTGACGATATGCGCACTCGTAAGCATCGCATGTTAACCAGTAGTTGCGCGGTCATCGCGCTTCCGGGGGGATGTGGGACGTTCGAAGAGCTGCTGGAGGCCATTACCCTGCGGAAATTGGGGGTCCATCGTCATCCGATCCTCATCGTTAACACAGCCGGCTTTTACGCGCCGCTCCTCGAACTGTTCGACTCGGCCCGGCAGTCGGGCTTTCTCGCGGGCGACGAGGATCTCTGGACAGTGGTTCCAACGGCAGAGGCGGCGGTGGCTCAACTGACCCGGTTGATCCCGTGAATCCCCCGGCAGACGATTGCACGCTCTGGCGTGCGACACCCGAGCACCTACGGTACGTCTATGAAACCGAGCGGCTGCCTGGCTATGAGTCCCTTACCGCGCGCTGGTCGCTGGAAGCCCATCTGCTCGCCAGTGCGCGGCCGGACACCCGCTATTTAATCGGCGGGACGCAGTCCGGGCACCCAATGGGTTTCGTGATACTTCAGCCGCTGGCCGACGCCCATGAGGGCACAAAAATCAAACGGATTGTAGTCTCGCAACCTGGGCAAGGCTTTGGTCAGCGCTTGTTGGCTGCCACGTATCGTTGGGTGTTCGGCAACACCACCTCCCACCGGATCTGGTTGGATGTTTTTGCGCACAACGCACGCGCCATCGCCGCATACCGTGCATCGGGAATGACCGTGGACGGCGTGCTTCGCGCGTCGTACGAAATGGAAGAGGGCCGATACGTCGATCGCTGGGTGATGGCCCTGTTGCGCGACGAGTGGGTAGGCCGGACCAGCGAATGATCACCGTTGCGGCAGCCTTATTGTTGCTGAGTGCCGGTGCGACGCCGGAGGGCATCGTAACCCGCATTCCGACTAAGGCGAGGGTGGTTGCGCTGACGTTCGACGCCTGCGAGGCCGGTGTCCCCATGCATTTTGACGCGGGGATACTTGCGGCACTTCAAAACCATCCGGTGCCATTTACCGTGTTCGCGTCTGGGAAATTTGTCCGTGATAACGCGGCTGCCGTCGCAGCGTTAGCGGCGTTGCCAGGAGTGCATTTCGAAAATCATTCCTGGGACCATCCCCGCGACTTTCGGGATCTCAAGGACGACGAAGTCCTCCGCCAGGTCGCGCTGACCGACGAGGAAATACAGAGAGTGACCGGGCGCAAGCCAACGCTTTTTCGTTTCCCCGGTGGCAATGCAGACGAGCGAGTGGTGGCGCTCGTGACCGGGACTGGTCACCGGATCGTGCATTGGCGCTGGGCGGAGGGAGACCCCGACCGTGCCATCGACGCGCCTCGTCTGATCGCGCAGACGCTGGAGCGGACGAACCCGGGCGACATTCTCATCCTGCACATCAATGGTCGTGGTTGGCATACGGCCGAGGCGCTACCCGACATCCTCCAAGGTTTGGAAACTAAGGGCTATCGGTTCGTCGACTTGGACGACGCGCTCAGTGACCCTCCTGAGCCAGCCACCTTCGCGTCGAAAAAGCGCAAGTAATCACGGGCGGTTTGGGCGGGAGACTCAATCATGGGCAGGTGGCCGACGTCAGGCATCATGACGATCTGGTGATTGGGGAATACAGTCTGCTGTTCGACGACGCAGGCTGGGCTCAGAATTCGATCACGCGCTCCCCAGACGATACAGACCGGTAACTCGGCTATGGCTTTCTGTGCCGTCAGGGGCGGTGAGTGCTGGGTCAGTTCGTCCAAAATGTCGGTGTGTAAAGGCAAGTCCGCGATGGCACGCTTGGCATACGCCTCGCGAAGCGACCGAGGCATTAACACGGCCTTTGCGGTGACCATACTCACCAGGCGATCGAAGTCCGCCTTGGAGCGAACCAGGAGCGGGAGATGGCCCTCCCGCGTATAACTGGCGAACATTTCCGATTGCAACGCAGTCGGGCAGCCGAGCGCATTCAGCAGCCAGAGCGAACTCACCCGATCCGGTTGATCGATAGCTATTTGTGCGGCAACAAAGCCACCCATGGAATTTCCGCCGATGTGCGCGCGCTGAATCCCGAGGGCATCCAAAAACCGAACGACGTGCGCGGCTTGGCTTGGAATGTCATGACGGAGACGTCGATCGCGCGATGCACTCCCAAAGCCAGGTAGGTCGGGGCAGAGCACTCGGAAGCGACCCCGGAGATGCTTGGCGACTCGAGCGAAGTGGTAACCGTCGGCGCCGAATCCGTGTAGGAGGACGAGAACTGGACCGGTTCCGGCCTCTAGGTAAGGAACGGAAAGCGAGTCGATGTTAACGTCACGCCGTCGAATCCCACTGGCGAAGCGCTCCAAAGCAAGCCAGCCGCGCGCCCGAAGACCGATGTTCACTCCACGCTCCTTCGCGCACATGGGCGGATTAGGCTAGGTGAAAATATAATCCGCATAGCGAGGTCGGCGCATTGAGCGGCTGAACTGCGTAATAAATCCGGGAAAGGTTCCCAGTACGCGACCGTCATCCGTTTTGTACCAGCTGTTGCAGCGCCGATCGGCCCAGACCGTAGCGGTCATTTTACGCTGCAATTCTTGGTTGTACGCTTGCAACGCCTGCGGTCGAATACGCATCGCGCGAGCGCCTCGCTGGTCCATTTCCTCGAGACACTTGATGACATAGCGGACCTGCGCCTCTATCGGTATCAATACTGAGGTGTGTCCAGTGCCGGTATTGGGCCCTAAGAGAAACCAGAGATTGGGAAATCCGTCGACGGTGGTCCCTCGATAGGCTTCGGGGCCGTTTGCCCAACGCGCCTCGAGGGTGTTATCCCCGCACTGGATTGCCAATGAACCCAGTGGGTGCAATGTGTCGAAACCCGTCGCACAAAGAATGACATCCGCTGTCGTGTGACAGCCGTCGATATCCACGACACCGTTGGCCGAGAAGGTCTCTGCGGCAGGATGCAGCGTCACGTGAGGTTGCTGGATCGCCGGATAGTAATCATCCGACAGGAGTATCCGTTTGCATCCGATCGGGTAGGTCGGCGTCAGACGGCGCCTTAATGCGGGATCTTTCACGCTGGACGCGAGATGGCGTTTCGCGACCGATGACATTAAGCGGTGCATCAGGCCGACGCGCCGAAAAGCCGGAAAGATGGCCTCCGCCTGAAGGTGGAGACACTCTCGGTAAATGCGCCACAGTGCGGGATTCCGAAGAAGGCGCTGGGTCCGTTCGCTGTAGGGATGATCACCGCGCGGCACGATCCAAGAGGGCGTGCGCTGATACACATCGACATGTGCGCATTGCCGCACGATCGCCGGTAGCACTTGGATGGCGCTGGCTGCCGTACCGATTAAGGCGACGCGTTTGTTGCGTAGGTCGACCCGCGAGTCCCAATCGGCCGTATGCAGTACGGGCCCAGAGAAATGGTCGATCCCGATGGGGCGTTGCGGACGGTTCAAGGGGCCCATGCTGACAACGAAATGCCGCGCGCAGAGCCTCGACCCGTCGGAGGCGGTGATCCTCCAACGTTGCGTGGAGTCATCAAACACAGCCGACTCAATACGACGACCGAGACGCAAATGCGGTTCTAAACCAAACCGAGTGACGCAATCCTGGGCGTATTGCTGAATTTCCGCGCCAGGCGCGTAGACGCGCGACCAGTTCGGGTTCGGCGCAAACGAATAGCTATACAAATGGGATGGCACGTCGCATTGGGCGCCGGGGTACTGGTTATGCCACCACGTGCCACCCACCGCGGTGGCTGATTCCAAGATCAAAAAATCTTGGCGCCCCGAGCGACGCAGCGCTGCGCCCATGGCGATGCCCGATAGCCCCGCACCGAGTATGACGACGTCAAGTTCGATGTCGGGGGGCATCAGCGACCGCGACTTAGCCGGCCAACGGCCGGCCCGTCGCCGTGGCGCGGACGGTAAATTCGGCCACGTAATCGCCGCCCGTTCCCATGTGGGCGCGTTGCTCTCGCGTCTCGATACGGACGGCGGGATCCTCTGCGCCAGCGCGCAGCGCCGCTTCAAGCGCCAATGACCTCGCGGCCTTCTTGGCATGCTCGACGGCCTCATCGAGGTCCGAATAATCCCGCGCACCGGCAGGGTCGTGCACTCGATAGATTTTGAAGGACGGCTGATTGATGAGCACTTCAATCGTTTCTGTGACAACGCCGGCGACTGCGCCGACCGCGTTGCACACGCCGGCATGTTCGGGAATATGCAATTCGCACCCTAGGCGCCGGGCTACTTCCGGGTAGTAGGCGGCAACTGGAGCACCGATGGCGATGAGTGGAACGGCAAGACGAAGGCCACCACCCACCAGCGACGAGAACGTCTTGCCTGCAAGCATGTCGTCTACGAGGCGGTCCCCGAGAATACCCCATCGACCGTCCTTCGCCTCGAGACCCGGATCGTGTGCGAGGGCCGTGCCGAAGACGATACGGCCCGACTCGCGCACGATGTGTTCGTGCGTTCTTTGGGCGATTTCTTCGGGCGTGGGTGTGCGGTCGAGTGCCCGACCGTTGCGCTCCGCAATCGCAAGTATCTGGGCAGCCAATACGGCCGCTTCCTGGCACCAACTGGTCTGGATACCCAGGACGTGCATGGCGTCGCTCGGCGTGAATCCGGCGATCGTCACGAGCCGGGCATCCGCGAGGCGGCGTAACGCGGCAAGTCCCGGCAAGTTTCGACAAAACGACGACACTCGGCACGGCTCGTCAGAGACACCGTCCCAGGCGCGCCGTTCCAAACCATCGGCGTGGGCGGGCAGCGCAGCGCCGGGATTCCGGTACGCGTAGAGGGTCGGAAAGTCCGGTAGGCGGTCCTGTACCGAGAGCGTCCGCAGATCTTGCAGGATGGACGGAAATTGGCTCGCAGCGAGGCTCAACGAGGTCACTTTGCGCGGACCCACCCGTAATCGATGGTCGCGGTCTAAGTCGACTTCGCTGTCGCCGCCGAGACCCATCGTCCGAACATCGACGGCCTCCACCATGGTGCGCCATCCCCCGATCAACGCACCGTCGCCGGACACTCGAGGTCGGCCGTCTGTCACAACGGCAACGTCTGTCGTTGTGCCGCCCATATCGGACACCGAAAAATCCCGAAGGCCGGTCAGAAAGCCTGCGCCCACAACGCTAGCGGCGGGCCCCGAAAGCACGGTCTCGACCGGAAATTCCAGGGCCACGTCGGCGCGCATCAAAGAGCCGTCACCTTTGACGATCATCAACGGTGCATGGATCTGCTCTGCCGCGAGTACCTTGCTCAGTGCTTCGATCAACTGGCGAATCTGCGGTGTGAGGCGCGCATTTAGCGCTGCTGTCAGTGCTCGGCGCGGCGCGTCAAGGCGTGAACTCAGTTCGTGTGCGCACGTTACGGACTTGCCGGTGACCTCGCGAATGATTTCCTTCATCCGCAATTCATGCGCCGGATTGCGTACTGAGAAACGCGAGGAGACGGCAAAGGCGTCGACGCGATCCGTACAGTCGCGGATCGCTTTGATCGCTCCGGCCTCGTCAAGCGCCTCGAACACGTCGCCGGTGGCATCATGTCCACCGCGCACGCGAATGATGGTGCCCATGCCGTCCTTGAGGAGGCCTGATCGTTCCACCATGGCGTCGTCGAATCCGACCAACACGCAGCCGACCGGACTGAATCGATTTTCAACCACGGAGTTTGTGGCCAACGTAGTCGACACCGACACCAACGTTACGGCCTCGCGAGTTCCATCCGCGGGCATCTTGTCCAGTACTGCACGTATTGCCCCGGCGATCCCCACCGACAGATCCCAGTGAGTGGTCAGCGCCTTCGCGGTGGCAACCACGTTGCGGCGGCCATCCAAGATGGCCGCATCGGTAAACGTACCGCCGGTATCAAAGCCGAGCCAGTATTGGGTCGCGGGCGGTACATCGATTGTGGAGGCGTCTAGCGGCGGCATGATCGGTGTCGGTATTAGGGGGCCCCGGAATCTATCACAACCTCCGGATCGCCTAGGCCCTCAGATGCGAGCCAACGCTTGCTCAAGGTCACTGATGAGATCCCCGGCGTCCTCGATACCCACGGAGTACCGGATGAGCGTCTCGGGTATGCCAGCGCGGGCGCGTTCTTCCGCGGTGAGTTCCACATGACTCGTGACCTTCGGAGGACCCGCGGTGGTTGCGACACCGCCCAAGTGGGCTGCCCGCTGTGCCAACTTTAAATTGTCCAGTACGATTGATAGTGCTGCATCGCCGCCGACGGGAACGAAGGACAGCACACCGCCAAAGCCACGCATCTGGGCTCGGGCAATGGCATGCCCCGGGTGGTTGGCGAGGCCCGGGTAGAGCACCTGCTGAATCTTCGAATGACCGGTTAAATACTCGGCAATCGTCTGAGCATTTTCATTATGGCGAGCCATCCGCAGTCCCAAGGTCTTCATGCCACGCAGTACTGCATAGGCGCCTTCCGGGCTCAGTGTGGCACCGGCGATTTCGCGAAAGTGGTGGACCTTCTTCACGAGGTCGGCCCTGCCTGAGATGACGCCCGCCAATACATCGGAATGGCCAGCCAGAAACTTCGTTGCACTGTGCAAGACGAGGTCACTACCCAGTAACGCTGGCCGTTGGTTGACCGGCGTCGCAAAGGTGTTGTCGGTAATGGTGACCGCGCCGACCGCCCGAGCGGCGGCGCACAGACGCCGAATGTCGACAATTTTGAGCGTTGGATTCGTTGGTGTTTCGAGATAGACCAACTGGCAGCCGCGCGCGATTTCGGCTTCCGCTTGCTGGAAATCTGTGGTGTCACACAGCGTGACTTGGATTCCATAACGAGGCAAGAACTCCTCGAACATCACATTGGTGCCGCCGTAGGAGTCCCGGATGCTGACGACGCGATCGCCCTGCGAAAGGAGTCCAAGCAGCGCGGAGCTAATCGCAGCCATGCCCGTCGAGAAAGCGGCTGCCGCCTCATTTCCGTCCAATAGCGCCATTTTGTGTTCTAGAACGGCGAGCGTGGGATTGCTGTTTCGGGAGTAGATGTGGCCGTCAGCCCGACCGGTAGCAACCGCATGCCACTCGTCAAGCGACTCGTGCGCAAACGTAGAGGCGCTGTAAATGGGCGTAACTGCAGCGCCGTAGGGAAACGGCCCTTCTTCGGCCGCCCACACAGACAGCGTATCGAACTGCAGAGATTTCGGATCGGTCATGGCGACACCCAATCAAAGACGTTGAAAAATTTGGCGTGCATTTACCGCGAGGATGCCAACCAGCACCATCACCGTTCCCACCAAGAACGAGGGCTCGATGATTTCGCCCAGAAAGACGCGGCCAGCGACGACAGCAAACAGCGGAGTCAAAAGGGAAAACAGCATGAGACGGGAAGTTAAATAGTGGCGCAGAAGCCAAAACCAGCCGAAGTACGACAATATGCCGATGGCGACAGTCTGGTACACCATGGAGACGACCGCCCGAACGTTCCAATGCATATCCGTCTGATCCAGACCCACGGCATAGGCCCCCGTGACGAATGTTGCAGCGCTGACTTGATAAAAAATGGTCTTGTGGGCCTGTGCTTTCCCGATTCGCGTGCGGCGTAGCCAAATTGTACTGAGGCCCCAAAAGGCGCCGCCTAGCAGCGCGTAGAGATCGCCGGTGATCATCTCGGTGAGGGGCTTACCGGTGTATCCAAGAAAAGCGCACCCAATTCCGGCGAAGGCGATGAAAATCCCCACCCACTGGGAGGTAGATAGTCGTTCCTCCGGAAAAATCTGAACGCCGAGCGCCGTAAAGATCGGTGCGGAGTAGAGGAATGCGGTCGTATGGGCAGACGTGGTGTGAGCCACCGCTTGGCCGACACAGACAAACTCGGCGGCGAACATCAATCCGAGAATTGAACCGCTCGCCAGCGTACCATCCGCAAACGCTTTCAATCCCTCACGGGCAAGGGCGAGCGAGCCGAATACAAGGGCTGCCCCGAGAAATCGAATGGTTAATTGCATAAACGGCGGGATATCCGACGCAATGCTTTTCATCAAGCTCTGTTGGACACCCCAAATCAAGCACAGCACGATCATGAGTACCACCGCGCGCGTATCGAGGGGCTGTCGGGTCGGGGTGTTCATGGCCGCTGCGAAAAGAGGTAAGTTCTCATTCTACGATGACGAGGACCTTTTGGGGGTCGTCGTTGCGAGTCGCCGGCTGGCGACGAATGCCACGAAGGGGGCGAATGTGGTGAAGTCTTATCGACGGTTAGCAATGCGCTCGGCGACATTGTGGTTGGCGTTCCTCGGCTTGGGCGCCGGCGCTCATGCCGGTGTAACCGAATACACGCCGAGTTTAGATGTCGCATCGATGGATCGCGGCGTTGATCCCTGCGAGGATTTCTACCAATACGCGTGTGGCGGTTGGCGCGCGAATAATCCGATCCCTCCCGATCAGGCCGGCTGGAGTGTCTACGCCAAGCTTGACCAGGGGAACATGGAATTTCTGAAGCGCATACTCGAAGCGGCGTCCGATGGCACATCGGTCAGAAGTGAATCCACACAGAAGATCGGCGATTTTTACGCTGCGTGCATGAACACCGACGCGATCGATCGAGCGGCTGATGCTCCCGTACGGCCGCGTCTGGATAGTCTCAGCCGGGGCATGAGCGCATCCGATTTGCCCAAATGGCTGGCGCAATCGCACGGCGGCGTTGCTAACCAAGCGTTTTTTCAAGTGGGCGCATCGCAAGATTTCGGGGATGCTTCCTCCGTCATCGCGTTCGTGGTCGCCGGCGGGTTGGGTTTGCCGGATCGGGACTATTACCTCGATAAGGACGAACGCAGTCGCAAAATGCGCGCCGCGTATCATGACCATGTCTCCCGGATATTTGTGTTATCCGGGGAGTCTCCGGTGAGCGCTGAGCGCGACGCCGTGGCGGTGATGCGCATAGAAACGCAGTTGGCGAAGGCTTCGCTCACACGCGTCGAAATGCGGGACCCGAAAAAGCTAAACCACCGAATGAGCGTACACGACCTCCAGCGCTTGACGCCGCATTTTGATTGGGATGCCTATTTGGGCGAGCGAGCCCTGAGTTCCTTGTCGATCGTGAACGTGACGGAGCCCGCGTTCTTACGGTCATTCGATAAGGTCATTTCCCAAGAGCGCCCCCAAGCAATTGCGGCTTACCTTCGCTGGCATCTGTTGCACGGCGCGGCGGCTCATCTCTCTAGCGCGTATCGGGCGGAGAATTTTGCTTTTTACGGAAAGACACTGCGCGGTCAGGCCGAAGAAAAGCCCCGTTGGAAGACCTGCGTCGGCCTCGTTGATCAGCGATTAGGGGATGCGCTCGGTCGCGAATTTGTTGCTCAAGCATTTTCGTCGGAACAAAAGCAGGCCACGTTGCGTATGACGCAACAAATTGAAACGGAAATGCGAAAGGATATCGAATCACTCTCCTGGATGAGTGCGGACACTAAGCGAGAGGCATTGCGGAAGCTGGATGCCGTCGTCAACAAAATTGGCTATCCCGATCGATGGAGGGATTACTCCGCGCTGGAAGTTCGCCCCGGTGACTACTACGGAAATGTGGATCGATCTGAAGCGTTTGAGATTCGCCGACAGCTATCCAAGATCGGCAAGCCGGTCGACAAGCTCGAATGGATGATGACTCCCCCGACTGTGAATGCCTACTACGATCCACAGATGAACGACATCAATTTTCCCGCAGGAGTCCTTCAGCCGCCCCTCTACGACGCGCATCTGGATGATGCGCCCAATTATGGCGATACCGGTGGCACGATCGGTCATGAATTGACGCATGGATTCGACGATGAAGGGCGTCAGTTCGATGCAGAGGGCAATTTACGCGACTGGTGGAAGCCGGAAGATGCGAAAGAATTCGAGGCGCGGTCTCAGTGCATCGTTGATCAGTACGCGAATTACGTCGTGGTGGATGACATTCACATCAACAGCCGATTAACGCTTGGTGAGGATGCGGCTGATTTAGGTGGTTTGATCCTGGCCTACAACGCGTGGAAAGAGCAGACGCGTGGTCAGGAGTTAGCTCCCATTGAGGGAATGACGCCGGATCAACGATTCTTTGTCGGCTATGCGCAATGGGCTTGCGAGAACACGCGGCCCGAGAATGATCGTCTCCACGCACGTACGGATCCGCATTCGCCGGGCCGGTACCGGGTGAATGGTCTCGTCGTGAATATGCCCGAATTTGAGAAGGCTTTTGCGTGTCACCGTGGCCAGGCGATGGTTCGTGAGAATCGATGTCGGGTTTGGTGAGTGACGAGTGAGGTAGTGGTGAGTGACGAGTGAGGTAGTAAGGAGTCGCGTTGATGAACGTGATGACTCCGACTGTCTCTACGTTTCGGTGCGCCTAACGGACCCACGCCATTCGCTAAGGAGTGGCGTGGGAGATCTGCGAGCGAATTTGATCAGGTGGTCTTGAGTTCGGTGCGGAGGAGGCACCCTTTCGTCGCGTTGAAGCGTCGCTCGGCAGGTACGTATTCCGTCCAACGCGCGCCCTGATGCTGCAGCGTTCAGCATGTGGTGAAAAAGATCGTTAGGCCCGCGATTGGTCCGCTCAAGATGCGGGTCAATCCAAAAGCGTTGGATGGCTCGCGATGAAACGGAGATATCAATAGGGACTGAAGCAGTGGTCGGGGTGACAGGATTCGAACCTGCGACCTATACGTCCCGAACGTAGCGCTCTACCAGGCTGAGCTACACCCCGAATTCTCGGCGAACCGGTCAGAACGACCGCTTCACCGCAAATGCCGCCAGATTCTTGAGCGCCGTCTTGTGAACCGACTCGGGCAGTGGTTCCAGCGATGCAAGGGCCTGATCAGCCTCGCGTTGAGCGAGTCGCGCAGTGTACTCAAGCCCGCCCGACGTTTCAATCGCCAAGATGACTTCCTGTAAGTCATCGAGCCCGCCTTCGAGGATGACTTTGCGCAAAAGTGTGCGCTGTCGCTCCGTTCCGTGTTGCAGGGCATAGATGACCGGCAGCGTCGGCTTCCCTTCGGCGAGGTCGTCGCCGACATTCTTGCCGCGGGTCACCGGGTCGCCGAGGTAATCAAGCGAGTCATCAACCAGTTGGAAGGCGTTGCCGAGGTGCCGCCCGTAGGCGGCCAGAGCGTTTTCGACGGTCGACGATGCGCCGGCGAGAACGGCTGCCACTTGGGCCCCCGCTTCAAAAAGGCGCGCTGTTTTCCGATAGATCACGTCAAGGTACCGGGCTTCTGTCGTATCCGGATCACCGGCATTCATCAGCTGCAGAACTTCGCCCTCGGCGATCACGTTGGTGGCGTCAGCCATAATCGACATGATTCGGGAATGCCCGAGGCGGACCATCATCTGGAAGGCGCGCGAGTACAGGAAATCGCCTACCAGCACACTCGCTGCATTACCGAAGACGGCATTCGCCGTGTCTCGGCCGCGGCGCTGGCCGGATCCGTCGACGACATCGTCATGGAGCAAGGTGGCCGTATGGATAAACTCGATGACGATGGAACCCAGCACGTGGTTGGAACCGGCCGAGGCGCCGGCGGCACGAGCTGCCAGGAGGACGAGTAGGGGCCGTAGTCGCTTTCCGCCTGCGCCAATGATGTATTCCGAGATCTGGTTCACCAGGACAACGTCACTGGCCAGTTCCCGGCGGATCACGGCATCGGCCTCGACGAGGTCATCGAGGACAGGTCCGCGGATTTCAAGCAGTTCTGCGTTCTTTCCACTCATGCGGGCCGGGATGGTACCTCAATCAGCCGGCCACTTGAGAGGGGATTCAACGGACTGTTACGGGGGGTTTGACGCAACCCTCGGCAATCTTTAGAATTCGCGATTCCTTGGACCGGCCATGGGGTCAGGTCTCTTGGGGTCGAACGACCCCCTTTCGAGGTGTAACGGAACATGTTCGCGGTCATCCAAACCGGCGGTAAGCAGTACCGCGTTAACGAAGGTTCGGTCCTTCGTGTTGAGAAGCTCCCGGCCGATGCCGGTGCCACGGTCGAATTCGGCGACATCCTGATTGTCGGCGAAGGCGCTGACGTCAAGATCGGCAAGCCGATGGTGGCGGGCGCGAAGGTCACCGCAACTGTGCAGAGCCACGGCAAGGCCGATAAGGTTCGCATCGTGAAATTCCGCCGCCGCAAGCACTACTTGCGTCAGGGCACCCACCGCCAGCCGTACACCGAGATCAAGGTGACGGCGATCAGCGGCTGATTTGAATTCGATTTAGGAGTCATACGAAATGGCACATAAAAAGGCAGGCGGCTCTACTAAGAACGGCCGCGATTCGCAGTCGAAGCGTTTGGGCGTGAAGAAGTTCGGCGGTGAGCAGGTGCTCGCCGGCAACATCCTCGTTCGCCAGCGCGGCACGCTGTTCAAGGCCGGCGATAACGTCGGGATTGGCACGGATCACACCCTGTTCGCGCTCGTCGAGGGCAAGGTGGCTTTCGCGAAGAAGGGCGCTGAGCGCCGGACGTTCGTCAGCGTCGTCGCGGCATAACGCGACGAACCGACGAGGTTCCCGAAACCCCGGCTACGGCCGGGGTTTTCGTTTCTGGGTCCTGCCGGCGGCGCCGGCGCTCGTTTAGGCGTAGAGTGCTCCCATGAAATTCGTAGACGAAGCTCTCGTTAAAGTGCAAGCCGGTCACGGCGGGCGCGGTTGCCTAAGCTTCCGCCGAGAAAAGTTCATTCCCTTCGGTGGCCCTGATGGGGGCGATGGCGGCTTGGGTGGCACGATCTATCTGCGCGCCAAGGCTGGCATCAATACGTTGGCCGATTTCCGCTACCAGCGAACGTTCAAAGGCGCCTCTGGGGAAGCCGGCACCAGCAACGACTGCACGGGCCGCGGTGGCGAGGACCTGTACGTAACCGTGCCGGTTGGGACGACCGTCATCGACGAGGATACCCAAGAACAATTGGGCGACCTCCTTCGCGACGGCGATACGGTTCTCGTGGCCCGGGGCGGCAAGGGTGGCTGGGGCAATGCGCGCTTCAAATCCAGCACGAACCGCGCGCCTCGCAAGTCGATGCCAGGTCTGCCTGGTGAAAAGCGCACGCTGCGCTTGGAAATGCGGGTGATCGCTGACATCGGTCTACTCGGCCTCCCGAACGCAGGTAAGTCCACGCTGATTCGGTCCGTCTCCGCGGCTCGACCCAAGGTGGCGGATTACCCGTTCACGACGCTGCATCCCAACCTTGGGGTTGTGAGCGTGGGCATGAACCGCAGCTTCGTGATGGCCGACATTCCAGGTCTGATCGAGGGCGCGGCTGAAGGAGCGGGCTTGGGAATACGCTTTCTGAAGCACTTACAGCGCACGCGAGTGCTGTTGCATCTGGTCGATGTGCTTCCTCCCGATCCCGAGGCTGATCCCGTCAAGGATGCGCGATCGATCGTGGCGGAGTTGAAGAAGTTCAGCAAAGAGCTCGCCACCCGTGAGCGCTGGCTGGTCCTCAATAAGCTCGACTTGCTGCCGCCGGCAGACGCCGACAAATTGTGCAAAGACATCGTTCGACGTCTGCGCTTCAAGGGTCCGGTTTTCCGGATCTCCGCAGCGACCGGCGTGGGGACGCGGGAATTGTGCGAAGCGCTCATGACTCGCATCGAAGAAATCGACTCGGACGCAGCGGAAGCGGCGCGAAGCAACCCCTGAAATGCAAACGGGCCGACAAAGCCGGCCCGTTTTATCTCCTAACCCGTTGAAGGGTCAGAGAAATTAGGCGCCGAGACCCTTCACGAGGGCCGACAGGCGGCTCTTGTGGCGAGCGGCCGTGTTGCCGTGCACGATGCCCTTGTTGACCATCGAGTCGATGACCGGCGTGGCAGCCTTGAGGGCGGCCTCTGCCACGTCCTTCTGACCGGTGGCGATGGCAGCGCGAGCCTTCTTGATCGCGGTGCGCATCTTCGAACGCAGGGTGTTGTTATGCGCGCGACGAGCGACGTCTTGAGCGGCGCGCTTCTCTGCGGACTTGATGTTGGCCAAGGGACGAGCTCCGAAAAAAGAGTTTTAGTAACTGAGCCCCCTATTTTGCTGAACGTTTGTTTTTCTGTCAATTTTTACTGACCTTTGGGCGGCAGATAGGGCGCTCGGTCGGTATAGTTCGGGTCCTCTACCCCGGAAAACGGCTGATGAAGGGCAATTTCCTTCGAAATACGTCGATAGTCGGTGCGATGACCCTGCTGTCGCGGGTCACCGGCATGCTTCGCGATATGGTGTATTCGCGCATGTTCGGCGCGGGCCCGTTGATGGACGCGTTCATCGTCGCCTTCAAGATCCCCAATTTCCTACGACGAATTACTGGGGAGGGGGCTTTTTCGCAGGCCTTCGTTCCCGTCGTCAACGAGTACCGGGTCAAAAATACCCACGCCGAGGTCGACGAACTGGTCGCCGGTGTGATGGGAACCCTCGGCTGGGTGTTGTTTGTCGTTACCGCGTTGGGCGTTTTTGCGGCGCCCTGGTTGGTGGTGCTGTTCGCGCCTGGCTTTGAAGGGGCGGGCGGTCGGTCGGACTTGGCCGCCGACATGTTGCGCTGGACGTTTCCCTACATCTTTTTCATCTCGCTGACCGCTCTCGGGTCAGGGGTTTTGAACAGTTACGGAAAATTTGGTACCGCGGCATTTAATCCGGTGATTTTGAATGTCGTGATGATCCTGTTTGCGGCCGTGATTGCGCCGCATTCCTCAAATCCCGGGGTCACTCTGGCGATTGGGGTGTTCGTCGCCGGCGTAGTCCAACTGGTGGCGCAATTTCGCGGCCTAAAACGACTGGGCTTGTTGAGTTGGCCACGCTGGCGCTATGCCCACGAGGGGGTGCGCCGGATTGCTCGCCTGATGTTGCCGGGTATCTTCGGTTCGTCGGTGGCCCAAATCGCCCAGTTGCTCGACACCTGGATCGCCTCGTTCTTTGTCACCGGCAGCCTCACGTGGATGTACTACGCCGTGCGCCTCGCCGAGTTTCCAATGGGCGTGTTTTCCATCGCACTGGCGACCGTTATTTTGCCGGGCCTATCCGTACACCACGCCGAGAAGTCGCCCGAGCGCTTCAACGGCACCCTCGATTGGGCATTGCGGTTGACCTCCGTCATCTCGCTACCGGCGTCTGTTGCGCTCTTTGTCCTCGCGGGCCCTCTGATTGCGACGATTAATGGCTACGGGCGCTTTGGCGAGCGTGACGTGCTGATGAGCGCGTATGCGCTCATGTCCAATGCGGCGGGCCTCATGGGATTGAGTCTCGTCAAGGTTCTTTTGCCCGGGTATACCGCGCGACAAGATACGCGCACGCCCGTCCGCATCGGTGTCACCGCACTGTCGGTGGCGATTGGCTTCGACCTTGTCGTGGTGATTCCAGCGGCCTATTGGGGCGCACCCATCCCGCACGCGATTCTTGCACTGTCCTCTGGGGTGGGCGCCTACGTAAATTGTTGGTTGCTTTATCGTGGCTTACGGGCAAGCGGGGTGTATCAGCCATCGCCCGGTTGGCGGCCTTTGCTCGTGCAGATGCTGCTCGCCAATATCGCGATGGCCGTTTTCCTGTGGTGGGCGGCTGGAGACTGGTCTGCCTGGGTTCATTGGTCGGCGGCCTGGCGCATTGGTCGGCTCACCGCGTGTGTGCTCGGCGGGTCCGCGGTGTACGGTGGCGTGTTGTGGATCATGGGGCTCAGGCCTCGCCATCTGCGACCCGTATAATCAGGTGCTCTAAGGAAACGGCAAAGTTGAATCGGATGCAGATTAGGCGCGGATACCGCAGCGGTCGGATCGGGGCAACGGCGCCCGTGATCGCGATCGGCAATTTTGACGGCGTGCACCTTGGGCACCAGGCGCTCGTGGCCGCTGCCCGCCGTGCTGCCGCGCCCGATCAACCGATCGCCGTCTTAACCTTCGAGCCGCATCCTCGCGAGGTGTTCGACCCGACCGGTGCGCCAAAGCGCTTGATGCGGGTCACCGATAAGGCGATCGCGCTGGGACGCCTCGGCGTCGATCAATTACGGATTTTGAATTTTGACGCGGCGCTGTGCCGGATGAGCCCCGATCAGTTCGCCCGCGAGGTGCTCGCAGACAGTCTGGGGGCGGCTCATATCGTCGTGGGCGAGGGGTTTCGCTACGGCGCCAAGCGGGCAGGAGATATTACGACGTTGCGGGCGTCGGGCGATCTCTTGGGCTTCGAGGTCACGGAAGTGCCCGCCGTTGCCCTCGATGGGCTTCGAGTGTCCAGCACCGAAGTCCGAGCGGCCGTGGCGAGCGGCGATCTGTCGGCTGCGGAAGGCCTCCTCGGTAGGCCATACTCATTGGCGGGCCGCGTCGGACACGGTCAGCAGCTTGGGCGTGAACTGGGATTTCCCACGGCGAACCTGCGAATGCACCCCCGCGCGATTGCCGTGAACGGAATCTACGCGGTGCAGGTGCTGGGATTGCCCAATATGCCGCTCCGGGCGCCGGCGGTGGCATCCTTGGGTACCCGGCCGACCGTGGGCGGGATCGAGCCGTTGCTCGAGGTACACGTCTTTGATTTCAGCGGTAACCTTTATGGGCGCCGCATTGAAGTAGAGTTCATTGCGCGATTGCGCGATGAAGAACGTTTTGACTCTCTTTCGGCGCTTGTCGCCCAGATGCATGCGGACGCACGTCGCGCCCGCCAGATATTAGCGGCGCGAGCCGCGTGAGTAGGACCCCCGTGGATTACAAGAACACGATCAATTTGCCCCAGACCGACTTCCCCATGAAGGCGGACCTTGCCAACCGTGAACCGCGTTGGCTGGAGTTCTGGAACTCAAACGACATTTACGGCAAGTTGCGCGCCGCAGCGAAAGGTCGGCCGACATTTATTCTCGCCGATGGTCCACCGTACGCGAACGGATCCATCCACATTGGCCATGCAGTCAATAAAGTGCTGAAGGACATCGTCGTTAAGTCGCGCACGTTGGACGGATACGACGCTCCCTACGTGCCGGGTTGGGACTGCCACGGCTTGCCGATCGAGCATCAGGTTGAAAAAACCCACGGTCGTGTCGGGGCGAAAATCGACGCGAAGTCATTCCGCGCAGCGTGTCGGCAGTACGCGGCCAAGCAAGTCGACGGACAGCGCGTCGATTTCATCCGCTTGGGCGTCATGGGCGACTGGGATCGACCGTATCTCACGATGCTGCCCGGTTACGAGGCGGCGCAGTTGCGCGCCTTCGGCCGTATCGTTGAACAGGGCCACGTCTACAAGGGCTACAAGCCGGTGCACTGGTGTCTCGATTGCCGCTCGTCGCTGGCCGAGGCGGAGGTCGAATACGAAGACCGGACGAGCCCGAGTATCGACGTTCGGTATGCGGTTCGCGATCTCGCGGATCTTGCTCGTAGAACCGGCATTGACTCGCTGACGAAACCGACCCACGTCATCATCTGGACGACGACGCCGTGGACGCTTCCGGCGAGCCAAGCGGTTTCCATGCACCCGGAGATCGAATACGTCCTTGCCGATGTCGGCAGTGAGGTATTAGTGGTCGCGGCCGCCTTGTTGCCGGCCGTGTTGGGTCGAGCGGGGCTGGACGGCGCGGCCGAACTCGCGCGCGTGCCGGGCAGCGCATTGGAGCACCTCGCACTCAGCCATCCCTTCTACGAGCGCACCGTGCCGGTCATTCTGGGCGAGCACGTGACATTGGACGCCGGTACCGGTGGCGTGCACACGGCCCCGGCGCACGGTTTAGACGACTACATCGTGGGTCAGCGCTACGGCCTCCCGGTCGACAACCCGGTCGGTGGGGACGGACGCTATCTCGCCTCGACGCCGCTTTTCGCCGGCGAGCAAGTGTTTGAGGCCAATGCGCACGTGGTCACCTTGCTTGGCGAACGCGGGGTATTGCTCGCGCACAAGCCTTACCAGCACAGCTATCCACACTGTTGGCGCCACAAGTCGCCGCTGATCTTCCGCGCGACCCCGCAGTGGTTCATCAGCATGGAGCGCGAATCGCTGCGCCAAGACGCGCTGTCGGAAATTCGCCGGGTGCAGTTCACGCCGAAATGGGGCGAAAATCGGATCTACAGCATGATCGAAACACGGCCGGATTGGTGCATTTCGCGCCAACGGACGTGGGGCGTTCCGATTCCGTTTTTCCTTCACCGGGAAACGGGTGAGCTACATCCACGCACGTCCGAGTTGATCGAGGCCGTCGCTGCGCGTGTCGAGGTCGACGGGATCGATGCGTGGTTTGATCTCGATCCGCGCGATCTGTTGGGCGATGAGGCGGCCGATTACGAGAAGTCGACCGATGTCATGGACGTGTGGGTCGACTCCGGCATGATGCACTGGTGCGTGTCGCATCTCTTCCCGGATATCCACTCGCCGGCGGACTTGTATCTGGAGGGGTCGGATCAGCATCGCGGGTGGTTCCATTCGTCACTGCTGACCTCGGTGGCCATCCATCGCCACGCGCCGTACCGTGGGGTGCTCACGCACGGATTCACGGTGGATGACAAGGGCCGAAAGATGTCCAAGTCACTCGGAAACACCGTGGTGCCGCAAAAGGTGATCGGTGCGCTGGGTGCCGACGTGCTGCGTTTGTGGGTGGCCGCGACCGATTACGCCAACGAAATCGCGGTTTCGGATGAGATCCTGAAGCGCATGGCTGATTCTTATCGCCGTATGCGCAACACCGTTCGCTTCCTGCTCGGCAATTTGTCCGGGTTTGACCCAAGTCGGGATGCCCTTCCGCCCGAGCAACTCGTGGATCTGGATCGCTGGGCGTTGGCCTGCGCTCGGACCGTGCAGACCGAGATCGTCGACGCCTATCGATCGTACGATTTCCACGTGATTTACCAACGAATCCACAACTTCTGTGTCGTCGACCTCGGCGCATTTTATCTGGACGTTATTAAGGACCGCCTCTACACGACCCCAGCGGGTAGCCTTGCGCGCCGTTCCGCGCAGACGGCCCTGTGGCACATCGCCGAGGCGATGGTTCACTGGTTGGCGCCCATCCTCTCGTTTACCGCGGAGGAGATCTGGCAAGTCATGCCTGCCGTTTCCGGTCGACCCGAGTCCGTCTTCCTGAGCCAGTGGCATCGTTTCCCCGAGGACGCTGAGGGCGCCACAGTGTCCTGGGACGAGGTCATCGCACTGAGGGCCGATGTTGCTCGAGAGTTGGAAGTGCTGCGTACTCGCGGTGAAATTGGCGGTCCGTTGGATGCGACGGTTGATCTGTGGGTCGACGCGGAGCGATACGCGCGATTGGCCGCATTGGGCGAAGAACTGCGATTTGCGCTGATCACCTCAGAAGCACGGTTGCACCTAGCCCCCGCGCCGGAAGGTACAGCGCAAGCGGCGGAACTCCCTGGCGTCTGGATCGCCGCGGCGGCGAGCAGTGAACGGAAGTGCACTCGATGCTGGCACAAGCGTGCGGATGTCGGTAGCGTCGAAGGGCATCCGGACGCCTGTGCGCGCTGTGCGGGGAACGTGTCCGGAGCGGGTGAGCGCCGTCATTATGCCTAACGTCACTCCAACGGCCGGTCTCGGTCATCTGCGCTGGCTCTGGTTGACGTCAGGGGTCATCCTCGTCGACCAAGCGGTGAAGCACATGGTCGTCGCGGGGCTGGAGTTGTTTGAACGCCTCCCCGTGTTACCGCCGGTGCTCGAAATCACACGGCTGCATAACCATGGGGCAGCATTCAGTTTTCTGGATGATGCCGGGGGATGGCAGAAGTACCTCTTTCTGGGATTGGCCGTCACTGTGTCCGTGGGTATCGCCGTTTGGCTCTATCGGCTAGAGGCCGACGCGCGGCGGATCGTGCCGGCAGGCCTGGCATTGGTGGCGGGCGGGGCGTTGGGAAACGCGATTGACCGCGTCCACTACGGATACGTTGTCGACTTCATCCATGTCCATTGGTACGACAGTTGGTGGTTCCCCGCCTTCAATGTGGCCGACGCGGCCATTACGCTGGGCGCTGCGCTGTTGATCTTAGATGCGCTGCTCGACAGCCGACACCCGAGAAACGGATGAAGATCCATCTGGCTAACCCGCGCGGTTTCTGCGCCGGCGTAGATCGCGCGATTGAGATCGTGGAGCGTGCGATCGAGTTGTTCGGCGCGCCGATTTACGTGCGGCATGAGGTGGTCCACAACCGTTATGTCGTGGATCGCCTGCGCGGGCTGGGCGCTGTGTTCGTCGAGGATCTCGCCGACGTCCCGGCCGGCGCGACGTTGATATTCAGTGCTCACGGTGTCTCCAAAGCGGTGCGTGCGGAGGCCGCCCAACGCGGGTTCACGGTCTTCGACGCGACGTGTCCACTGGTCACTAAGGTGCATTTGGAAGTCGTTCGCCATGCGCGCGATGGCCGCGAAGTTATTCTGATCGGACATGCCGGGCACCCTGAGGTGGAAGGCACCATGGGGCAGTTCGACACCGCGCAAGGGGGGCGTATCTTCCTCGTGGAGACCGTTGACGATGCGGATGCCTTGGTCGTCTCAGACCCGTCCCGATTGGCCTTTGTGACCCAGACCACGCTGTCGGTCGACGATACCGCTCGGATTGTGGAGCGCTTAGTGGCGCGGTTCCCCGCGCTCACGGCCCCTCGGCGCGAAGACATTTGCTACGCCACGCAGAACCGCCAGGATGCCGTTAAACAACTGGTGGATCGCTGCCAAGTTGTCATCGTGGTGGGGTCGAAGTCGAGTTCCAATTCCAGCCGCTTGCGCGAAATTCCGGAAAAGCGTGGGATTCGGGGGTATCTGGTTGACGGCGCAGACGATTTGAACCCCGATTGGTTCGCCGGGGTGACGGACGTCGGTGTGTCCGCCGGCGCATCGGCGCCGGAGATTCTGGTCCAGGCGGTGGTCGCACGGCTGCAGGCCTGGGGCGGCGAGGCCGCCGTTGAATTGCCCGGTCGCGAGGAGCATGTCGTCTTCGCATTACCGAAGCCGTTACGGACCACTTCGATAACCTGAGACGCGTGTCTCATTGCCGACGGGCCGACTGTCTCGTATACTTCGCGCCCTTCGCCGGTGTAGCTCAGTTGGTAGAGCAGTCGCTTCGTAAGCGAGAGGTCGGGGGTTCAAGTCCCTCCACCGGCACCATCCCCCCCCAACCTTCGGTTGTGTTCTGGACCTCACTGTGTCCCGGGCGGGATGCTCCGCGCCCGGGATCCTCTATGCGACCCTCTTAGAGGGGAGCAGAGCAACCGGCGTTCTGCGGCACCGACAGGCCGGGTAGAACGGTCGAATCCGGGTACGAGTACGCGCCCCCCAACGCCGTCGACGGCGACTGGAACTCGAACCATTGCAAAAGGGCCTCGTTCTGCGGGTGATACACGTAGCCGCGGCTCTTCACGGGGTAGGTGGCATTGGGTAGTCCCTCAATAACGTCACCCACTTCCAGGTTGTTCTGGCAATTCCCGTTCGGTGACAGCCACCACGGTGTCGCATCCGTGATGCCATCAAAGACCACAAACGGGTCATTGAACGTTTCGGACAGCTCGTGACTCAATGCCGTCACGTCGGCGAAGGCCGCACCGAAAATCCCCGGCGTGATCCACGACGAGTAGTCCAGCACGTAGAAGCGGGGCGCCGCATTGGGCGTGGCGCCCGGCTCATAGTCGAAGCTGTGATAGCCCAAAATGCAGCAGTTGTCTGACGTGGTGACATAGAGGTAGGTGTCCGGGAACACGAAGGACGAGACGTCGGTCGTCTTGATGTCGCCGGAGACTTCCGCCGCGCCGATCGGAGTAGAGGCATCGACCGGATAGGTCTGTGGGAAGAACAAGCCGCCGAACACCGCGTCGTCGACCAGAATGTAAAAACAGCAACTGCCGTCAGCGTTCAGCGCGTAATGGTAGTTGCAATGTCCCGCGTTACCCGCGCTGTCCTTGGTGCCGCAGGCCGGGTCTTGATTGATCGACATCACTTGGGCTGTCCCGACGGCTGGCGACAGGACCGTATGCCATTCCTCGCCCTTGACGGCGCTGAATTCCGCACGTTGCACCGCATCGGTGTACTGCACGGGGTCGCCATTGCCAGGGAAATGGGCGGGCGTGAATATCGGTGAATTCAGGATCGTTTGGACATAACGGGTTGCGTCCGAATAAAGGCGGAAGCCATTCTTATAGCGGGGATTCCCATTGGCATCGCGCAGGTCAACCGATACCGGAATGAGCGGTGCCCGCAGGCGCGTCGTACCCCCGCGACTCGGTGAACGGCCGACCATGGCGTAGGACCAGTTGGACTGCGGATTGCCGTTCCAATCCACGCCGTTGGCGGTGAACTGGCCGGTGAAATTGGCCACCGAATCGATACCCGGGATCGGCCCGCCGAACGGTGACGCTGCTTTAATACCGTCGGTTAGCACCCGGGTGCGCGCGCCGGTGTAGACCGGGTCGCCGTGCACCGCGCGTGCGGTATGCAGCGCAGAGGCGGATAACTCATCGGGTGGATTGGCCGCATTCGCGCTCTGTGCGAACCCTGCGGCGATGAAATATGTCAAAGCAACGAGCGTGCGAACTGCACCTCGCCTCATCGGCTTAATGTCCATGTTTTCCCCTGATTTTACATATTATTAATCAGGGCGATCAGTGCCGCCCTTAGGTCGACACTACCATTATCCGCGGGTGTTTCTTTACAGTTTTTATCAATCGAGCTCGACGGAACCGAGCCACATTTCCCGCGGCCCTTCGCCGCTCACTTTGTAGAGCGTGATCGGCCCGATGTGGGCAAGGTCCAAGTGCCTTTGGGTAGGACCGGCTGCGATGGCTTCGACGGGAATGTCGATCGTTCGGCGCGTATTGCCTGGAATCGGCTCGATGCTCTCAAAGCGATCCGTATAAAGACCGTTGTGGGTGCGATCTTGTATGCGGATATGTAACGAGAGATCGGCGTGTGCCGGATTCGTAACATCGATCCGAAGCCTGCGATAGCGACGCCAGTCGTTTAATGGCTCGTCGAGGACCACGCCGGAGTAGGGGCGCGTTGTGAGGGGTACTCGCAGTCCCCGTTCGTCGGCATGCCGGGCATAACCGGCCGGCAAAGCGCTCAGTTCCGGCGAACTATCGGTGAGCGACACGAGTAGAAGATCAATGGCATGGCCCGGGGTAAACAGGACCGGGGCCTCGAGCGATCGATGGACGTAAGCCGCGGCGACCCAGACGACAGGGCCGATCGTGATGGCGACAATTAATATTGCGACGGTCACGAACAGTCGTCGCGCGCGCAGCGCCGCTGTACCGATGCCGCATCTAGGATCGAACGCGGCCAACGCGGCGAGGGCGCCCGTAATGCCTCGAATGTCTAACAGGACGTCTTTAACCGCGGGATCCCGGTGCGTCAGGACTTGAGCCAGTTCGGTGGCGATCCCAATGCCGGTGCCGACGAGCAGGACTGTGCCGTAATCCCCCCAGATGCTGCTCATCGGCCGCAGTCGCCGCCGTATCCCGAAGAGGATGACTCCGATCGCGGCGAATACGGTGGGATGGCCGAGTTTCTGCAGCGCGTGCAGAATCAGAGGGCGTCCCGGGAATTCCACGTAGAGGACTGCCAGCGCCAATAGCCCTACCCCAAGCCCAAGCAGCGGCGCCGGGAATCGGGTCAGCCGATGCGGCCAAATGGGCGCGAGAGCGGCGGGGGTGGGCTGTCCCATGGTCGTTGAGGAGTCCTCAGGCTTGAATTTTCGTTTCCAAATGGTGAGCGAGCTGAGCGACGGTGGGGTAGTCGAATAATTCAGTCAGGTCGATCGCGCCCGGGAATTGCCGATCGATCTCCTCGTGAATTTGGATCAGCGTGAGTGAGCTTGCGCCGATTTCGAACAAATTATCGTCAACCGCGACCGACTTGCCGGCGAGCGCCTCGACACAGATGGCCAGCACGCGCGCTTCAAGGCCTTCGCCCGCCGCCCGATGCCCGTGGTGCTGTTCGCGCAACGTCGCCAGAGTGGCCATTTCCTCGGCAAACTCACCCGCGATAAACGCTTGTTCGAGAGCCACGCGTTGGATCTTGCCACTGGTCGTTTTCGGGATACGCTTGACCGGTACGACGTGCGCGACTTCCAAGCCGGCGTGTTCATTCACGAGGCGAGTGACCTCGTGCGAAATGGGCAAAAAGTCCTCGAGTGAGCCGCGATGCAGCACGAAGAACGTCAGTTCATCGCCTTCGGCCGATGTTGGTCGGCAGCCGGCGGCGACCACTTTGCCGAGTTCTAGGCCCGTAGCCTGCTGGGCGATACCCTCAAGGTCGTGCGGGAAGTAGTTCTGGCCGTTGATAAAGATGATCTCTTTGGCGCGACCGGTGACGTACAGGTCGCCATCAACCATTGCGCCCAGATCGCCGGTATCAAGCCAACCGGACGCGTCGATCGTCCGTGCGGTGGCTTCGGGATCTTCGAAATAGCCGCGCGTCACGTTGTCGCCACGAATGAGGATGCGGCCCACCGACCCCGGCGAAACTTCCGGGCCATCCATGGCCGCAATTTGCACTTCGGTTCCTGGGATTGGCCGGCCCACATTCATCAGCGCCAGTGCGTCGGCGGACCCGGGGTCCGCAAAGCCGGCCACCGCACCCGGATTCAACTGGTGACGATCAAACAGTCGATGCGTATAGGCACTGCCAGGGGGCGGGAACGTGACCGCAAGCGTTGCCTCTGCCAATCCATAGACGGGGAACATGGCGTGGCGTGCCAAGCCGTAGGGTGCCATCCGGTCCATGAACTCATCGCACAAGTCGACGGAGATCGGTTCGGCACCGTTAAAAATCAGCCGAACCGCGGACAGGTCGATGCCGTCGAGCGAGCGGTCATCCAGCACTTTCAAAAAGTGACGGTAGCCAAAATTCGGTGAGGAAAGGATCGTGGCCCGCGTTTGCGAAGCAAACTGAGTCCACAATAATGGTCGACGGATGAACAACTCCGTCGGCATCAGGTAATTCTCGATCCGATTGGCAAACATGAAGATGTGTTTGCCGATCAGTCCCATGTCGTGCGTGAGCGGCATCCAACTGAGGGAGATGTCCTCTGCGCTGAATCGGGCAGCGGCCGTTGCGCCGCGGAGGTTGGCGATCACGTTGCGGTGCGAGAGCACAACGCCTTTGGGCAAGCTCGTGGACCCAGAGGAAAACTGGATGAATGCTGTGTCGTCAGCGCTGGGTTGTACCGGCGTGCCCCGACGCGACAGATCGCCCAAATTCTCGATGAGTATGGCCCGTTTCTCTAAGCGAGCGAACGTGTCCGACTCGCCGACGGTCGCGGCAAAAGCGCCGATACGGTCGAGATTGCGGCGGTCCGTGTACAGCAGTGGGTTGCCCAACTTGCGTGCAATGCGCAGCAGCTTATGGCGATGCTCATCGGAGATGCCCACGGCCAACGGAACAGGAACAATACCGCCCGCCATCGCACCCCAGAAACCTTCGATGAACTGCTGGTTGCTGTTCAAGAAAATGATCATTTTGTCGCCTGGCGCGGCGCCGGCCGATTGAAGGTGCGCGAGGATGCCGAGGGCATTGTCACAAAGGCCGGCATACGGCACGGTCCGACGATCCTGTTCGCCCTCGAGATAATGGATCGCCCGCGGTGCGTCGCGGTTCGCGTTGAGGATGTCGATCAGGGTGTCGTGTGACATTCGTGTTCTTCCGTGCTGACCGAGGTGGTCAGCGAGCATGCAGGCGCATGCGCAATTCGCCGCGCGTCCGCAGGTTGATCGCCGCTTCAATATCGAGCGGGCCTTCGTTCAAGTATTCCATTCGCCACCGGGCGGCGACGCGGGCGACGTGGACGGTCATCTCGTACATCGCGAAATTTTCGCCCACGCAGTGTCTCGGGCCGGCGGCGAAAGGTATGTAGATCCATCGGTCGCGGGGGTCGTCGTTCAAGAACCGTTCGGGCCTGAACGCGTCGGGCGCATCCCAATGGGTGGGGTGTCGTTGGATCAGATAGGGGCTGAGCATGACGTCCGTCCCTGCCGGAATGCGATGCCCCGACAGTACGTCATCCGTGATGGTTCTGCGGCTCAGGATCCAACCGGGTGGGTAGAGTCGCATGGCTTCCATGATCGCCGCTTGCGTGTGCCGAAGGCCTTCTGCCTCGGCGTACGTGAGCCGTGCCGAGGGGTCTAAGTGGGCGACTTCAGCGGCCACCCGCGCATCGGCTTCCGGGTGGGTGGCCAGTAGAAACCACGTCCAGTTCAACGCGCTGGCACTGGTCTCATGCCCGGCCACAATTAACGTCATGGCCTCGTCCAACAGTTCCCGATCCGGCATCGGCGCGCCGGTTTCTTTGTCGCGAGCCGCCATCAACATACCGAGAAAGTCGTGACGTTCGAGCCCCTCATTGCGGCGTCGCACGACCAGTTCTCCGACCAGGCGGACGAGGCTTCGGAAGCGATAGGCAAACTGCAGATCACGCGCGGCGTGCTCAGTGACCAGCGCAAACGGGTTCTGACCCATCCGCTCCGTCAGCCACTCGAGGTCTTCGCCAAATATGGCGCGCAAAATGATATCCAGAGTGAGTTCGCTCATCTCCGACGTGATGGAGACTGGCGTGCCGCTGGCCGCCAGCGTTTCCCAGGCGCGTAGGCGGCCTGCGACTTCGGTTTCGATCACCGTAGCGAAGGATTCGATGACCCGACGGTGAAAAAACGGTTGAATCATTCGGCGCTGGCGGCGCCAAAGATCGCCCTCACTGGTCATGATGCCGTTGCCGAGCAAAATTCGAACGCGATCTAGGCCGACACCTTTGGTGTAATTACGGTGATTGGTGACCAGTACCCGTTTGATGTCGGCCGGGTTATTCAAGATCCAGGTATCCGATCGTCGGCCGGGTGCGTGAATGCGAAAGAAATCCCCAGACCGGGCGGTTGCGGCGACGAGTCGGTCGAGCGAATCGTCGGTCGACCCGACGTCAAAGGCGTCCGGGTCGAGCGGCGGTGGCAGCGAGCTCGCGCTATGCTGATCGAAGGTTCGGGGCATGGCTGCGACGCTGATGGCGGGAAACGTGGAACAATTGCCGAGTTTACATCACGTTGCGGTACCTGCGCAGCCTGAGGACGCTTTGGAGGTGCTGTTGGCGTCGGTGATCCCGCGCGCCCGCCGAGCCGCCATCGCCCGCCAACGCGAGTTGCGAGACCGCTTGGGTCGTGGTTTGGCGAGCGCACTGATCGCCGCGGCAGCCGCGGCGATGGGCCAGCCCTTTGAGCCGGAGATGGTGGAGTACCCGCCGGATGGGCCGCCGCGCTGGATCGGTGGGCCCGCCTGCAGCCTCTCCCACACCGGCCACGCCGTGGTGGTTCTGATCGCGTCTGGCGGACCGATCGGTGTGGATCTGGAAAGCCGGTCCGCTGCGACGCTTGAGGATGTGAGACTGATTTTGCCGGACGGATTGCGGGAGTCGGTCAACGCCGGGCGCATCCCGCCAACCGATGCCTGGACGCGTATGGAAGCCGCTCTCAAAGCCGACGGACGCGGTCTGAAGGGGGTTTCTGACCTGCGCTTTGAGTCCGAGCAGGTGGCGGTGACGTCCACGGGCCGATGGGTGCTTCAGCCGGTGGAGGTCCCCGCAGGCGATCACTGTTGGTGTGCGCTTCCTGCACACCAGGCGGCCCCCGTGCGGTTGCATACCCATTCCATTGAAGACTTGGTCCGGTTGCTGCAGACCGCTCAACCCCGCAGAATCCCGGCACCCTGAGGACGTTTATGACTACGCCGGCTCCCCCCAATGCCCCCGAGACTCACGATGAACCCTATTTGGGTCGTGAGATGACCGCGCGACGGCGCTGGCTCTACCGGATTGCGACTCCGGTAGGGCTCGTGCTGATCCGCTTCTTCTGGCTCACCTGCCGAATCAAGCTTGTGCTGGGTGAAGAGAACGCAGTCGAGGGGCTGAAAGACGGCCCGATCATCCCGGTGTACTGGCACCAGCATCAGCTGTTTCTTACGAAGTACTTAATCGGCTTGCGTCGTGTCGGTTTGGACCCGGGCTTTTTAATCAGTCCGTCGGTGGACGGCGAGATCCCGTCCCGCATCGCCGCCAGTCACCGTTGCTACGTGATTCGGGGGTCGTCAAGCCATACCGGCGCCCGAACCTTGCGTGATTACTACGTCGCACTCCAAAAAGGCATCTCGCCCGCGATCACGGTTGACGGACCCACCGGACCGGCGTTCGAGTGCAAGCCGGGTGCGGTCATGTTGGCTCAGTTGTCCGGCCGCCCGATTGTCGGGCTTTCCTTTCACGCGACCCGGGCCTGGCTGTTCCACAAATGGGACCGCTTTGTGCTTCCCCGGCCGTTTTCGACCATTACGATCGCCGTTGGTACGCCGCGCTTTGTGCCTAAGCGCATCGACGCTCCGACCACCGAGCGACTGCAGAAAGAAATCGATGCAGAACTCAAAGCGCTTTATCGACTCGCGAGGGATGCGGCGGGCTCACCGCACGCGTGATCCGGGTCGGCGCATTGGGCCGGCTCTAACTGAACGGTGGAATGACGTATACCGAATTCGGTGACGGTGATCGCCTTGATGGCGCGCAAGGCTTCACCAGCATCCGTGTTTGGCGCCAAGCTGGCATGCAAGGTCAGCAGTGGCTCCGATGGCGTCAGCGACCACGCATGCACGTGGTGGACATCCGTCACACCGGGCACGGCCACCACGAGTCGCTGCGCGTATTGTTCAGGATCGAATCCGTCAGGAGTTCCTTCCTGAAGCACGTGCGCCGAGTGAACTAACAGCGGCCACGCACTGCGCCCGATCAAAAGCGTCACGACAAGGGATAACCAGGCATCGGCCGCAAGCCATCCAGTGCCCATGACGATCAGCGCGGCGGCAGCGGCTGCGACGGCGCCGAGTAAGTCCGAAAGCACGTGCAAATACGCCGCACGAACATTCATATCGCCGTGGTGATGGCCGTGTAGCAAGGCCGCGACCAGCAAATTGACCGCAATTCCACCGGATGCGACCCACAACGCGATTCCTGCATTCATCGGATGGGGATCGGCGAGCCGGAAGCCGGCTTCGACGACGATGGCGACCACGATTCCAAGGAGCACGAGCGAATTGACGAAAGCCGCTAAGACGCCAGCTCGTCCATGCCCGAAACTGCGCCGGTTTGAGGCGGGCCGTTTCGCGAGGCGTTGCGCGCCATACGCAAGTGCGAGCGCGAGCGTATCCACGAAGAGGTGTCCCGCATCAGCGAGCAAGGTCAACGAACCCGACCACCAGCCGCCGATGGCCTCAACAATGGTGAAGCCGCCAATCAGCCAAAAGGCAACGCCCAGTCGATCGCCGCCATGTGAGTGCCCATGCCCATGCCCATGCCCATGCCCATGCCCATGTGCATGCCCGACGTGCACGTTATGAGCGTGATCGTGGTGGT